>Ga0307373_10002388_pt1 | contig 33968 bp, 29 predicted proteins | sample OX2MG_FD_202534 | JGI IMG/M metagenome (GOLD analysis project Ga0307373, IMG submission 202534) | Soil microbial communities from Risofladan, Vaasa, Finland - OX-2 | ecosystem: Environmental > Terrestrial > Soil > Coastal area > Acid sulfate soil | place: Finland: Risofladan, Vaasa | collected...
GATCCTGCTTCAGAACGTCGGGCTTCGAGTAGACGTGGTGGTCGTTATAGAGTATGGGTATTTGCCCCGACGGCGGAGAGCCGAAGTTGGGCGGCGGCGCCTGATCCGAGGCCTGCGCGAGCGCATTAGGTCCAATGTTGCCATGCGTTGCAGAGGCCGATGGAGCAGCGACCGCGTTGAGTCCGAGACCGGCTGCGAGCAGCGCGGTGAGGATCCCGATGCTCAGTGGCTTCAACGCTTCCTCCTAAGGTCATTCGCGACCATGACCTTCGGGCCGTTCTCGGTCGGGCAGGCTCTTTCGAAGACGCCTCCGACGGAACTACCGATCGATCACCTTAATCATAGATAATAGAGCCGAACAGTGTCGCCACCTGTACGAATTCGAACAAGTACGCAATGGTTTTCCCGTTTGGACCGGCCGGATCTCGAGGTCGCCGAGCGCCCTCCCGAGATCGGTCGGGGGACCGTGGCCCGAAGCGGTCGGTCCTGTCGTGGCCGAACGGTGGCCGTCGCTGATCGAAGAAGCCAACTCGAGGACTGCATCCGGGGCGTTGCGCCGCATCGTCGGGCGCCACGCGGCATCGCTCATTACGAATGAGGAACGGCAAAACCCAAGGCATTGATAGACTTGCGCATTACGTGCTTATCGAATAGGGCTTGCGGGTGTGGAAGACGTGCACTATGCGGAGCTCCCGCCGCTCGTCTACCACGACGGAGGCTATCGCGCCGTCACTTGACGCAGAAGCGTTTTGCGCGGCGCAGGCATGGGTACCTTGCTTTCTACAATGCCGAGGAAGCGCACGACACGCAAGAAGGCCCGCAAGTACGGGCCCAAGGCTCAGCAGGAGGTTGAACGCTCGATGCACGAGATGAAGCGTGGGAAGCTGAGAGCCGGGCGTTCGGGTAAGGTCACGAGCCGTAAGCAGGCTATCGCGATTGGACTCTCCGAAGCGCGAGAAGCCGGCGGCAAAGTGCCGAAGAAGAAAAGCTCGCGCAAGAAGATCTCCCGTAAGAAACCTCGCAAGAAGTCGTAGAAAGGCGGAGAGGGAATGGCCGGTTTATTGTGGACGATCATCGTCGTCCTCGTCGTCCTGTGGCTGATCGGGTTCTTATTCGTTCACATCGGCGGCGGACTGATTCACATCCTGCTCGTGATCGCGGTGGTTCTCTTGATCTGGAACCTGCTGATGGGGCGCGGCGCGCGCATCTAGCTCGTCACGCAGCGGAATGTCGCGCGCTTGAATCGCATTGAGTCGTAAGAGATTCATCGCGATGTCTTTCCGTGGCGCCGAGCGTCGCGGCCGTGGCGACAATGGTGAAGAACGCGACGGCGATCATGGCCGTATGAATCCGAGGGTTGCCCAGCTCGCAGGTCGTCGCGAGCAGTCTAGACCTCGGTAACGCAGGAAAAGCCGACGTGGTGCGGTAGCGCGGCCTTCTGCATAGTCTCTGGGGCACAACCATATGGAAATTGTGATTGCCGAGAAGGGCGCTTTCTGTTTCGACCCGGAAATCTCGGCCGATGAAGCGCGCGGGCGCGCTAGCGCGCACGCCGCGTCCGCCTTCGGAACCCTTTCGCGGCTTCTCTCTCGCCCGAAGGACGCAGACATCACGATCTCGGATCAGGGCCTCTGCTACTTTCCGCTGTGGCATGCAAAGGCGCACCTTCGCTTCGTTTACAATCGGAGTGATTCATATAAAGTACCCGTGAAGGCACCGCACGTCGTTGCTGTGACCTTCGGAGGGACCGACTATGCGGTTGCGGCGGGCGGCATCGACGTGCCCATCGTGGAACACTGCGAGCGCGACGAGCAGCGAGAGCTATGGCTCGACGCGCTGAGCGGCCAGTCCATCGGCGTCCAACCATACCCTAAAGCGCACACGACTCCCGTAGACCTCGACGAATTCGCGCCGGAAGGCGCCAAAATCATCGCGCCATCGATTCGTGCTTCGGCGGTCATTCGTACGCTTCTGGGAGACGATTTCCGCCCGACGGACGCCGACGACATCGCTGAAGAAACGGTGAACGTGGAGTGCATCGATCTCTACCTTCGGCCCACGTTCGGTTTCAAGTACGCCTGGGCGACAAAGAACAAAACCGCGGAAGTTGCGGTCGATGCAGTCACCGGAGAGTTGCAGGCGGAAGTTCCTGCGGCGATGGCAGCCGTCGGAAAACTGTTAAAACCCGAAACGCTATTTGACATCGGAGCGGAGACGCTCAACTTGGTCATCCCGGGTGGCGCGATTGCGCTCAAGGTCGCGAAGGCCCTCGCGGACAAGCGCAAGGCGTAGCTGCGCGGACGTAACCGGCGTCCCATTGCGCTGCTACGCCGTCGAGAACGGCATGCTCGCAACGGGAAGCGATCCGCAAGCGGCGGATCCGTGCGAACTTCACAACGGCTCCCGACGAGCCGACCCGACCACGCGCCTCAAGCCGGACAAGGTCGGCGAGCTCACGCGCCGATGTGCCGAGGGAGCGCCGCGGGCGGTTGTAACGCATTGGGCGCGTGCGGCACAACCGAAAACGTGATTCCCGCGGCGAGCGGATTCCCGCTTCCGATCGGCGTATCGTTGATCGCATGAGACGTCGATCGATTATCGAGCCGTTTCGCATAAAGAGCGTCGAGCCGATTCGCATGACGACTCGCGAAGAGCGCGAGCGATTTCTCGAGGAAGCGGGATACAATCCGTTTCTGCTACGCGCCGAGGACGTCCTGATCGATCTGCTGACCGACAGCGGAACCGGCGCCATGAGCGCCGATCAATGGGCGGGAGTGATGCGAGGAGACGAGTCGTACGCCGGTGGACGTTCGTACTATCGTTTCCTCGATACCATCCATGCAATTTTTGGTTTTCGATACGTGCTCCCGACGCACCAGGGCCGCGCGGCCGAGCGGATTCTCTTCAGCACGATGTGCAAGCCGGGCGACGTCGTTCCGAATAACACGCACTTCGACACGACGCGGGCCAATATCGAAGCCGTCGGCGCACGAGCGATCGACTTGCCGATCCCGGAGGGGCGCCGCCCCGCTGAGCTGCACCCTTTCAAGGGCAACATGGACGTCGCCGCGCTGGAAGCCCTCATTCGCGACGTCGGCGCCGAGCGCATACCGCTCGTCATGCTCACCATTACGAACAACTCCGGCGGCGGCCAGCCGGTCGCGATGGCCAATGTCAAGGCCGTCCGCGCCGTATGCACCCGCAATGGGATTCCGCTCTACATCGACGCCTGCCGATTTGCGGAGAACTGCTGGTTCATACGAGAGCGGGAAGAGGGTTACGCGCAGAAATCGCCCCGCGAAATCGCACGCGAACTGTTTTCCTACGCCGACGGATGCACCATGTCGGCCAAGAAAGATGGCCTGGCTAACATCGGCGGCTTTCTCGCAGGCAATGATGAGATGCTCGCAACCCAAGAGTCGCGCCTATTGATTTTGACGGAAGGGTTTCCCACCTATGGCGGGCTCGCGGGGCGCGATCTCGAGGCGATAGCCGTCGGGCTCGAGGAGGCCTTGCATGAAGACTATCTACGGTATCGCATCGCATCGACCGGCTATCTGGGTTCTCACTTGAGTGAGATCGGCGTACCCATCGTTTTGCCGCCTGGAGGGCATGCGATCTACATCGATGCTGCCGCAATGCTTCCACATATTTCGGCACGTGCGTTCCCGGGACAAGCGTTGGTCGCCGAGCTGTACATGGAGGGAGGCATTCGCGCCGTCGAGATCGGGAGCGTGATGTTTGGGTCCACAGATGCTCGGACCGGCGAGGAAACGACCGCCGCGATGGAGCTCGTCCGTCTGGCGATTCCGCGCCGCGTCTACACGCAGAGCCACATCGACTACGTGCACGAGGTCGTAGGCGACGTGTACGCTCGGCGGGAAAGGATTGCTGGGTTGCGGATGGTATGGCAACAACCGCCGCTGCGGCACTTTACCGCCCGTTTCGAGCCGCTCTCTCGCCCTCGCCGTCCTTCCGTAGAGGCGGCGGTACGGTGAACGTCGCGATCGTTGGAAGTGGGCCCGCCGGGCTTTACGTGGCCGAGGAACTCGCACGGCAACGCCCCGGCGTCCGCATAGATGTCTTCGATGCTCTTCCTACACCCTATGGTCTGGTTCGAAGCGGCGTCGCGCCGGATCACCTGAGTACGAAGAACGTTACCAGAGCCTTCGATCGCACGTTCGATCGCGAGCACGTGCGTTTTCTCGGAAACGTCACCCTCGGCACCGACGTCTCATACGACGAGCTCAAAGCGGCATACGACGTCGTGGTATTGAGTATCGGCGCAAACATCGATCGTCGCCTCGGGATACCGGGCGAACATCTCGAGCAAGTCTACGGCGCCGCGGCCTTCGTCGGCTGGTACAACGGTCATCCCGATTGCCGTAACGTCATCGCTTCACTCGAGGGCAAGGCGCTCGCTGTTCTCGGGAACGGCAACGTCGCCCTCGACATCGTCCGGATTGTGGCGAAGACGGCCGACGAGCTTTCGGAGTCCGACATTTCCCGTCACGCGGCCGCCGTGTTGGAGCGAAGCACCATTACCGACTTGTATCTCATCGGACGCCGCGGACCGGTTGAGGCGAGTTTCACCTCGACGGAGCTTGCCGAGCTTGGCGAACTGGGACGATGCGACATCATCGTCGACCCGTCGCAACTACCGGATGGGATCGGTCCTCACATTGGCGAGAAAGAAATCAAGGCGAAGGAACGCAACGTCGAGATTCTCCGCGATTACGCCAAGCGTGAGCTGGGCACGAAGCCGGTGCGAATACATTTCCTTTTTTGCGCCGCGCCTCAAGCGGTGATCGGTGAGGATCGCGTGCGTGGCCTGCTGCTCGAACGCACGCGCATCGTCGAACGCGGACGAGCCGAACTCACCGGTGAACGGTTCGAGTTGCCCGTCGACGTCGTCGTTACGGCGATCGGCTATCATACCAAGCCGCCCACCGGCGTGCCATTCGACGAAACGCGCGGCGTGATCGCCAACGACGAAGGTTTCGTGGAGCCGGGTGTGTACGTCGCGGGCTGGAGCAAACACGGACCAAAGGGCGTTATCGGCACCAATAGGACGGATGCTAAGCAACTCGTCGGGCGCATCGTATCCGACTTCGATCGATCGCCGGACCGCGTCACGAAACCGGGCGGCGACAGCATCGATGCGCTCTTACGCGAGCGCAAGGTCAGAGTCGTGGATTTCGACGCTTGGCGGCGCATCGCGCGCGCCGAGCAAGCGCGCGCCCGAAACGGGAAACCGAGTGAAAAATTCACCGACGTCGCCGAGATGCTCGACGCAGCGTTCATGGGGAATTGAAACAACCGCAGACCATCGCGGCCGGTCGCGTCTCCTGCTCCGATGCCATGCCGAACAAGCGCGAAATAGAGCGGCAACGGCAGCGGCAGCCGCGATCGGAAGACCAGCCGTTATTCGAACGTATAGGTCCAGTCCGTCTGGCCGTGGGTGTCGACCTCGATGAAATGGGAGAGCGTGCTTCCCGTACAGGGGTCGTTCTCCGGGCCCCAGATTTCAAACTCATCGGATACCGTACAGAAGGTGTACTGACCCGCCCAGACGCGCGCGTTACCGGCCGTATAGGCGTAAACGTACATGTAGCGGACCGGAACGTCGCCGCCGATAGCCGTCGCACAGTTTCCCGGTGCGATGACCCACCAGCCGCGCGAGAACCAGTTGTGGCCGGGGTGACCCATGTCTTTGTAGCCGATAGAGGCGTTGACTTGTTCTTCGGAGTTGTTGCAGAGTCGAAAGCTCGCGCGAGCCGTCGCCGGGTGCAGGATCGACGCGGCACACACGACCGCAAAAAAGACGAAAGATAACGCTACTGTTTTCAAAAGGACGCTCCTCTAGCAGACGATGAATAACGGGCCGGTCCGTGCTTCTTCGGGGCCGCTTGCAATCTTCGACGAACCTAACAGGCTGCGGAAAAACCGAAAAGAGCGAGCGCGCGGAGGCTCATGAGCTCATTCTTCTGTCACGGTCGGCGAATCCCATGCGTCCGGCGCGACGAAGGCCGCCACGTATTTCACGTCGGATGCCAACGTCATCGATGAAAGTTCACGACTCGAAAGAACGGACAAGAGCATGATCCTCGTGCTGAAGCAGCTTCGTCCCGCCGCTGTGGTATATGGTGCCGCGACGCTACAAGGGTTTTCGTTCACGCTGGTGCCGGCACTGGCCACGGAGTTCTTACGGGCGCCCTATGGCATCGATGCGCAGGCCTTTGGTTCGCTCTTCGTCCCGCTCACGCTAGGAGCGATCGTCGCGGCAACGGCTGCGCCGTTGCTTGCCAAGAGCCTGGGAATGGTTGCCGTCCTGCGTTTGGGCGTCGTCGCCAACAGTCTCGGGCTCCTGGCCCTCATGACGTCGGCCGTCCTGCCGCACCGGGCAGCATATGGCCTTCTCCTCGCCGACACGACCGCGTTGGGCCTCGGGTTCGGCTTGAACTTCTCGGCAGTGAATGAACTCGCGTCCTCGCTCTCGCCTAGCGCGACGCGCTCCGTGACGATCGCTAACGTGCTCACCGGGCTCGGCACGGCCATCACGCCACTTCTCGTTGGGGCGCTGGCGGCTCGTGGAGCGTGGCCTATATGGCCGGCGGTTCTCGTCGCTTCTTTCGCGTGCGTGCTCGTGGTCTCGTTTGCGTGGAAGGCGCTACCCGTGACGGCTCGCGCCAGAACGCGCCGTCCGATCCCCCGCGTGCTCGTACTCTTCGGCGTCGCGGCGCTGTTCTACGCCTTCTGCGAAGGCGCGTTCTCAAGTTGGGCAACGACATTCGTGCATATCGATCGAGGATTCTCGCTAGGCGTTGGTGAGGCCGCGCTCTCCGGCTTCTGGCTCTCTCTCACCGGCGCGCGCCTGGCCGCGGCATTCGCGACGCGGTCCCTCCATCCGCGATTCGCGTTCGCCACATTTCCCATTGCGATTGGAATCGCATTTCTGCTCTTACCGGAATGGGGTTCGGCACCGCTCCTCGTTAGCGGATTCATCATAGCCGGAATAGCCTGCAGCATCGTGTTTCCGTACGCGATGTCCCTCGCGCTTGCGGCAATGCCCGACGACAAAGACCGGGTCGCCAGCGCCCTGGTCGCTGCGCTGATGACGGGAGAAGGGCTCGGAACGTTCGCTATCGGCGCCCTTCGTAGCAGTGGCGACGCGTCACTTTCCGAAATCTATCGATGGTCGGCCACGATAGCGTTCGCGCTCGCGATCGTAGCGATGCTCGCGTGCAGAGCGTCGCAGGAGAGTGCGGTGAAATCGAGCCGATAGGCGTCACCATTGCGTCCTAACGCGGCGTTATGTCGATGAGGGCGAACCCGCCGGCATCGATGACGGCGATGACGCCGTCGAGGAGGGCCTGCTTCGCGAGCGTACCGAGATCCCTCCACTCGTTCCAGACGGTTGAAAATAGCCGTACCGAGTGCCGATCCCGTTCCACCGCGGCAAGCGATGCCGATGTCGTAATCGTTTGCGGGCTCGAGTTCCCGATGAAGACCATCGTGTGATCGCTATCCGCAAAAGCTACGAGCGTTGCGAGGGGATCCGTAACCCGCACGTTGTCGGTAACGTCGCGGTCGTACGGTATTCGCGTCGCGTCCGACATGAGATCGGATGTCGTGTGAACGCAGACGCCGCTCGGCATGCGCGTAGCAATCCAGGCGATGGAGGTACCGCGGAACGGCACGTTCGTGGCCGTCAGCCAGCGCCAATCGGCAGCCAGCGATGGATTGATCGTTGCGTCCTTGCCGCGCACGTCTAAGCCGGCGGCGCCTTCGACGGCGGCCCACAGATAGCGCGGCGCATCCCAGGGTGAGAGCATCATCCCTTGATTCACGAGGATTTCACCGTGCAGCCATTCGGAGAACTGACCGGGCACCGTGTTATTCCGGCGCGGATCCATCGAAAAATGGCGAAAACTACTCGACAGAGCCTTTGCCATGAACGCCGGATTGTATTTCGCTGCCGCAAACGCATACCAATAAGTGACGGCGACCCATACGCCTCCGAGCAAGCCATACCCGTTGGTCGGCCCGTAGATCAAATCGTCCCGTGGCACGGTCCGGATGCCCGCATCGGTCCAGAATGCCGCATCGTTGAGGACACCGATGATGCGAGCGGCGCGCTCCGGGGGCGCTACGCCGAAGAGCACGGGAAAGACGAGATCGGCCGTAACGTCCGTGCGCCGAGAGCCGTCAACGTCGATCGCGAGGTAATACAGATCGTTCGCCGGATTGACGAGGTGGGTGTTGATGGCATCGCACAAGGCATTGCCGCAAGCCGCGTATTTTTCCGCAGCCACATCGTCGCCGAGGAGGCGAGCCATCTCCGAAAGGGCCTTCAGCGCTGCGTAGCATTCCGTGTTGACCTCGGTCGAGGCTCCGCTAATGCGATAGTTCGGAATCACGTTACGCCAGCCGATGATGCCCCAATCCGAGGTTTTCGTCGACGTGCACCACACCAGCCCTTGCTCGTTGCACTGTGAAAGGATGTACTCCACGGCCCGAACGGCACCAGGATAGCAGTCGCGTACGAACGCTTCATTGCCGGTAACGGCATAATGGTGCCATAGCGCAATAACGGCCAACGGCGTGTTGTCGTTGATGTTCAGCCCGTAGTCCTCTGATCTGCCGTTACGGATGTCGTAGTACTCGACGATCTTCCCCGCGGGCTCTTGCAGGCGAAAATATGCGCTCAGGGACTCGCGCGCGAAGTCGGGATTCAGATAATCGGCCCCAAATGACATCCAAGCCGTGTCGCGTCCAACGCTGTTGCTGCTACGCGTAGGATCGTTCGTAAAGCACCAACCGGTCGGCGCATACGTCTGCACGCGAAGCATGTTGGCCTTCGCCCAAAGTACCCCCTGATTCACATCGTGATCGGGCGTGCGCAGAATCGACCTGCGTAAGTACTTGCGGTAGTATGCTGAACTTCGTTCGAGGGCCGTCTCCGCGTTAGGGCAAGCTGCACGCGCAGCTGCGAGGTCTTCTCGTGACGTTGCCGACAAGACGTAGAGAAAATCAACCCAACGCTCCTCGCCCGGTCGCAAGTCTACGGCGATGTGAAACGCGGCGACAGGCTCGGGACCAATCGCTGTTGCGGCGCCGGCGAGCGCCCCGGGTGACGTTCGCGCGACCACCTTTCCCCGGTCGTCGCTCGTTTCCCAGCCATCAAACGAGCACAGCGGCGCGAAGAGCCGTACCTGCGAAGGCATTTTACGATTCCAGGCTACGATGCCGCCCATCGCGCGATCGAAGTCGGCGACGACGTCGTGCGACGTCGTTCCCCGAAGCTCGCAAAAGCCGTACATGTCAAACGTCGCTCGCGACGGTGAGGCATTCGTGAACTTGTAACGATAGTAAACCGCCGGCACGGGAACTTCTTTACCGTCGGCACCGTCGTAATTATAAGGGAAGACCTGCTCGTGGACGTTTACGCCATTATCGAGCTCGTAGGTGTGGTCTTGCCGCTCGGGGTGGATGTGAAACTCACCACGACGGCTAGCGAGCCGGATCTTGCTGCGCCGGTCCCAAAGCCGCACGCAGGTCGCGCCGAATAAATCATGGCCGGCATCTGGCGAATACACTTTATCAATCGCGCCGGTCGGACGTATCACCACACAACAGCGCGGGGACCCAAGCGTGCTGCCTTGCGCCATCTGATCGTCATCGAGGACGTACGCGAACGATGCATCGCCCGCGGCTTCGCGCGAGACGCCGGTGGGCGGATTGATCATCTCGTAGCGGGCCATTACAAAGACCCTGCTTGCCGCATCATGCCACCGTCGATCACCATGGTCGCTCCCGTGACGTAGGCGGCCGACTCGCTGCAAAGCCAAACGACGAGCCCGGCGATCTCCTCGGGCTTTCCCCACCGGTGCAGAGGGATCTCGCGAAGAAGGGCCTCGTCCAGCTTTCGATCGTGTTTCGTCGCCGCATCCATCGGCGTATCGATTGCACCCGGGGCGACGTTGTTAACGGTTATCCCATGCGGCGCCAGTTCGACGGCCATCGTGCGCATGAGCATTCGCAGGCCACCCTTCGCCGCGCAGTACGGCGCGTTCGTCGGGGCAGCGACGTCTTCATGGATGGAAGAGATATTGACGATTCGACCACCCCGCGCTTGGCCGATCATCTGTTTCGCAGCCGCCTTGCCGCACAGAAAGGGCCCCGTGAGATTCACCGCGATCTCCCTTTGCCACACGTCGTTCGGCGTTTCCACGAATGGATGGCGCGATTCTATGCCGGCGTTGTTCACGAGAATATCCAGCCCGCCGAAGACGGTGACGGCATGAGCAATCAACCTGTCGACGTCGTCCGCATCGTCGACATTCGCGGCGCATACGCTTGCGCCGTGCCCGGCGAGCGAAAGCTCGTCGGCGAGAGCCCGTGCCGGGATCGGGTCTTTGACGTAATCGATGACGACGCTAACGCCTTCGGCTGCCAGAGCACGCACGATGGCCGCTCCGATCCCCGTATCGCCTCCGGTGACGACAGCGCGCTTACCAGATAACTGCATGACTTTGGTGTGCAACCTTCGACGTGCAGTTCCTGTGGAACGCTACGCGAGTCGATTCCGAAAGCAAACGAGGTCATTGCCGAAGAACGGGCACACAGGATATCGATCCGATGTCGATCTGCCGCTCGTTTGAGAGCGGCACGACGACGGTGGCGGTGCACGAGCCGTCGCGGCCCGAAACGTCCGCGCGATAGCTGCCCGCGGAAAGCCCCTCGAAGTAGAACATGCCGTCGGAGCCGATCGGCGAGCTAGCACCGTTTGCGAGCGCGATCGTGCCATAGCGCCACCTCGGGCCGGCGACGGCGCCGATAACGGCGGAGAGCCGCGCGTGGGTGATAACGACGAGCGCGCCCGCACCCGGCGCAGGGTAGACGTGCGAGACCGACAGCGCTGCGCTGCCGTCGAGCGTGTCGTTGCGCTGTACGTACGTTACGCCCGTCGGGTGATTGCTCGATGGAAGCGGAAACGCGGAGGCCGATCCGGCGCCTACGGTGTGGATGCGCCCGTTCGTGTCGGCGATGAGATCGCCGGGCCGGCCAACGGCGACGGCATAGCCGGCATCTGCATCGCGCAGCGGGTGCACGCCGTGGAGGAAGGCGAGAGCGCCGGAGATGGCGAGCGTGCCGGCGCTCGAGCTTGAGATCTCGATCGCATCCGAGACGTACGAAACGTGAAGCGCGCCGCTCGTGCCGCCAACCTCGAGCCCGCTGGGCGTGTTGATTTCCGACGAGAGTACGGCGGCCGGCCCCTGATGCGCGCCGATGGTGGCCCCGAGCAGGGTCGTGTCGCGCCACCGCCTGATGGCGAGTGGAAAGAGCACTCCGAGCGATACGTTGCCGGTTCGCCCGCGCGCGCGTCGATCGCGAAGGTCGAGCTGCAAAACGGTGTGAAAGACCCGCACGCTATCGATGAGGTCATACGATTGCACGCTGCCGGATCGCCGGTAATCCGATAGCTGGTACTGGAATCGCAGCGTGCGATAGGAGGCGCTCAGCGTCTGGTATGTGTTGCGCCGTGGCATGGCGAGCCGGGCGTTCTCGCCAAAAGCCGGCGCACCATTGGCACCGTAACCGATGCCGAAGGAGAGCGGACCGGCACGCTGCACGTAGGAGACGAGCGTTCCGTCGAGCGGTCCAAACCCCACGGAGAGCCGGAGCGCATGGTCGGGATCCGCGGCGACGACGTCGTAGCCGATACCCACGCGGCCGTCGAAATACTCCGCGTGCGGACCGCTTGAAAGAGAGAGCGTATCGCCGGTGAGAAGCGAGCCGCCGATGGCGAAGCCGCGATAGGTCGCACACGCATAGACGCACGTTCGCGGGACGCCTGCGGCGATCGTGAACTCGTGCCACCCGGGTGCAAGGAGTCGCGCATCGAGCCGCGGCCTAACGTCGATCCGCACGGGGAGATTCGTGAGGTTGTCGACCGCACTGACGTGCGCAGCGACCGGGATGCCGTCGATCGAAAAGGGCCCCGGCTCGAGCCCGACGTCGATTGGCTCCTCGCCTGCGACGTCGATCCGGATCGTCGCCGGATCTCTGAGGATTCCGCAGACGCGCTCGAACGGCGCACGGTCGGCGCTCGTGCGAACCGACGTGCCGTGGGTCACTCCGACACCGAAGATGGGCAATGACGGCAGGACTCCGCCGCTCGCGAGCAGTTGGTCGCCGAGAAGAATTTCGCCGTTCTCGCCCTTCTCGTAGAAGTCGGCGTCGAGGCCGGTGCGGTAGACGACGCCGTTGATCTTCGCAAACCCCAGGTGTGCTACGCCCCCGGGCATGGCGAAGGTCATACGCTCTGAGAGCGCGGGCGGCCCGCCGCGTTGGAACGCTCCCGCGTACGCGACCGTTGCGGACGAGCCGTTACGATACAACGTCGCCGGCGGAACCCTGACGTCGAGGCGCTGCCTCGTGGAGACGCGATACGTGAGCTCGAGCGTGAGCGACGCGGAGTCGTACGTATATGCGATGCCGCTCGAGCCAAGCGAGTCGTAGACGTCGCCGTCGATCGTCGTCGTCGCCGGTCTGCGTGGAAAAGCAACGCCGATGAGATCGCGCGCGCGGACGTAAACGTCGTGCGCCCCCTGAACGATCACGATGTCTCCGTGCGCAACCCCGTTGACGCGCAGAGAGGCGATGACGCGCGCCGGCTCCGCAGCGCGCGCGCTCGCAGCGACGAGGGCGAACGCAGCGAGGAGCCACGCGGCGCGCGCGACTAGGGGCACGGAATCGAGAGCGATGCCGTCAGCGGCGCAAGGTGCGACTCCTTGTCCGGTACGATCGTGACGAGGCCGGTGCCGCAGCGATGCACGACCGCGGCGAATGCCATCGTTGCGTGCGGCAACACGTAGAACGGTTGGCCATACGCCGATGACGCCCCACGCCATCTCACGACTGCCCTTCGCACGAACACGTGAACGTTACCCCCGTTGCTGACGGTAACATAGAGCGTCCTCGAGCGAGCGGAGACGCCGGCGATACGTGCGTTGAATATCGAGCGCTGCGGAGCGACGAACAGCGGCAGGTTGTATGCAAGGAGAAAATGGATTCCCGACCGGTCCCTTTGCGGATCGAAAAGCTGCTCGACGGCGATACGGTAATCCGACTCGACTGACGGATCGCTTCTGAGGACCCCGACGCGAATGCGCCTGCTTTCGCCCGGTGCAAGCTCGAGCAGGCGCGGGAAGATCAGGACGTCGTCGACGTCGACCCGGCGCGTCTCGGCGCCGTCATGCTGATTCCAGGAGTAGGCGGTGATCTCGAAGCGCTCGTTGACGCGGTCGTCGTTCGCGATCGTGAAGTCGGCGGCGAGGTTGCCGGCCGGAACGTCGAGCCGGTTGGCGGTGATGTGCCACCTGGGCAGCGCCGGCGACGCGGAAGCGAAGCCGGTCGCTGCCAAGAGCAGGGCGAGAAACAAGGGTCAGTACGATACGGTGACGAGCACCTGATCGGAATAGTAACTTGCCGATCCCGCTACGACCTCGTTGCTGATGCTTTGGCCCGGCGGGGAGTCGACGTAGAATGGCACGTTGATTGCATCGGCGGACCCCATGCCCCGACCCGTGCCGCCCACGGTATTCGTGCCGACGGCATCGCCCCACGGCGCGGTTTCCGCGGAATCTTGGAAGATTTGATAGGCGATGCCGTCGGCAGGTGCGTTGGTCCCGTTGCAGTTCGAGTTGCACATGTAGCGGGTCGGCGTCGCGCCGTCCACGCCGTAGGCACCCGGTCCGAGTTCGATGGCGTACGGCGTAGCGTTCGTGCAGTTCACGCCGAGACTGCCGGTCTCTTGACCGAGCGCTTGACCGGGAACGACCTGGAACGTCGCCGGTTGTGCGACGACGGTGACCGCGCAGCTCGCCGTGACTTGCGCGCTGACGTTGATATACGTTTCGTTTGCGGGCAACGATCCGCCGCCGCCCGCGAGAGCCGGCGCCGCGGTTGCGAAGGTGGCGAGCGCGATGCCGCCGAGGAGTCGTTTGAGCTGAAGTGCTGTGTGTTCCATCACAACCGCTAGTGCCCCAGCCTCTAGCGCGCGTGACAGCCCGGCGTCAGGGTAAGGCGACGCGCTCGAAGATGGCGCGAAACTCGCTAGGCTGGAGGCGCGTTTGCGCGGCGAGCGATGCAAGCTTTGCGCCGTCGCTGAAGTCCGGCGGCTCGAGCCGCACCATGTAGTCCCGCGCGACGCGATAGGCCTCGGTGGTCGTGTCGACCAAGCGGGTGCGAATTCGCCCGGTCTTGGGATCGAGGAGATCGCCGAGCGCGATCGGCTGCACGTTTCCGCCGGAGAGCGCGATGAGCGCGCCGCTGCCGCCCTCGATCAGGTAGCGCACCGCGCCGAAGCCGAGCGTGCGCGTGTAATCGACGTCGAACGGCACCGGCTTGGCGCAGCGCAGCTCGTAGCCGATGTCCTTGGCGTGCACGATGGAGTCGACGCCGATCTCTTCGAGCCGCTTGCGCGTGCCGTCGCGCAGGACGACGCCAAGCGGGATGTCGGCGAGCCGAATGTTCCCGAAGGAGTCGCGCCCGACGTTCTCCGGCGCCGTGAACGCCTCGCCCGGAAGACGCTCGGCGATGCCCTCGGCGACCACCGCGACGCCGTGCCGGCGTCCCACGGAACGGCGCTTGACGATCGCTCCGACGATCGTATCGATGACCGCTTGAAGGTCCGTGTGCTCCGGGAACTCTTCGGGAAGAACGGCGAGCGTCGAGCCCGCGGCTTTGCACATGCCCAGCGCCAATGCTCCGGACTTGCGCCCCATGCAGACCACGACGTACCAGCGCGCGGTCGTACGCGCATCCTCCATGAGGCTCTCGAGAATATCGGCGCCGACCGAACGTGCCGTTTCGAATCCGAACGTCGGCGCGTTGTCGGGTAGCGGAAGATCGTTATCGATGGTCTTGGGAACGGTGGCGACCCCGACGCGCCCGCGCATCTTCTCGGCGATCTTTGCCGCGCCGAACGTGGTGTCGTCTCCTCCGATGCAAACGAGATAGCGAACGTGCAAGGAGTCGAGCGCTGCGACGCAGTGCTCGAGCGCCGCATCGTCTCGCGCGGGGTTCGTACGCGACGTTCGCAGGATCGATCCGCCGGTGGTGTGGATGCGTGACACCTGATCGAAGGTGAGCTCGACCGTCTGCGGCTCGCGGCCCGCGGCGAGGTCGCGATAGCCGTCGTAGATCCCGATCGCGCGCAGCCCGCAGCTGAACGCTTCCATTGCGGCCGAGGCGATGACGCCGTTGATGCCGGGCGCTGGTCCGCCTCCGACGAGAATCGCAAGGGTGTCGCTCATCGCATGAGGAGTCCTACGCAACGCAGGGTACGGCCTGCCGCCTCGAATATACGCATCATCCGATGATAAGCGCACTGCTTTTTGCGGCGACCGTAGCAACCGGTACCACGGCGACCGTTACCGTTGGACCGCCCGGCAGCGCATTCTACGTGCCGCCCGACCCGCTGCCTGCTCGGCGTGACGGAGCCGTCGTTTGGGCGCGACGTTTCACCGGCGGTCCGGCGTTGCCGTCCGCTGCGGTGAACGAGCGGATCCTCTACGAGACGATAGGAACGAGCGGCACGTTCACCGCGGTTTCCGGAACGATTGCGATTCCGCAAGGGGCACCTCCGGCGCACGGATGGCCCGTGATCAGCTGGGCGCACGGTACGGTCGGCGACGCGCCGCAATGCGCGCCGTCGCGCTCGTCGCGGCCGAATATCGAGCAGCGCATGCTCGACGGCTTCGTGCGCCGCGGCTACGCCGTCGCGCAGACGGACTACGAAGGCAACGGCACGCCCGGCATACATCCGTATTTCGTCGCGACGGCCTCGGCGCGCGACGTCACCGATATCGTGCGCGCGGCGCGCGAAATCGATCCCCAGATCGGTCGCACGTGGATCGTCATGGGCCACTCCGAAGGCGGCGCCGCAGCGCTCGCGACCGCCGCTCTCGGCGAGCAATGGGCGCCTGAGCTGCACCTCGCCGGGGCCGTCGCGTACGCGCCGGCTTCTCACGTCGAAGGCATCCTACAGAACGAGATACTCGGCGACGCGCCCAACAGCGGTCTCGTCTTCTTGGGGCTGCTCATCGCCGGATTCTCGACGGTCGATCCGCGGATCGATCCCGCGCAGATGCTCGAGCCGCAAGCGCTGCAAATGATGCCCGAACTGCAGCAACGGTGCATTTCCGATCTCATGAACGACTCCGATTGGGATCGGATCGATCCCCGGACGATCTTCCGGCCGCAAGCCGACGAGGACGCGCTCTACGCCGATCTCCTTGCAAACTCTCCCGAGAACTTCTCGATCTCGGTGCCGACGCTGCTCGTGCAAGGTGTTGCGGATGCGCTCGTTCCCTCGGAGATGACGATCGCACTGCGCGATCGTCTGTGCCGCAGCGGCGCGCCGGTAGCGTTCAAAGCCTACGTCGGTGCGACCCACGGCTCGGTCTTGGCCGCCGCCGCCGGCGACGTCGCGGCCTGGATCGCCCGACGCTTTCGAGGAGCTCCCGCGCACTCCACGTGCTAGCGAACGCCCGATGCTTTACGCGATGCCGATCTCCGCGTCGCTCAGGTAACAGCCGGGATCGGAGGCCCACAGGTCGCCGTGAAGATTGAACGCGCGCGCCCGAAAGTTGCCGCCGCAAATCGGCAGGAACGTGCAGACGGAGCAGCGCCCGTGCAGCCGACCCTTCCGGTCGCGCAGGGCGGCAAGCGTGGCGTTGCTCTCGTCGGTCCAAATCGCGCTGAATCTCCGCTCCTTGACGTTGCCGAGCGTGACGCTCTGCAAGAACTGATCGGGATGGACGTTGCCCTGCGTGTCAACGTCCGCAATCCCGATGCCGGAGGAGTTGGCGCCGCCGCCGTTCCACAATAAGGCCTCGAGCGCTCGTGTCGCTCGCGCCGAATCCTCCCGGAGCAACGACAAATAGAGGTACGCGGCGTCGGCATGATTGTCGACGGTGAGAATCTCGCGCGGTCGTCCGTCGCGCCAAAACTGCCGCGTTCTGCGGAAGATCGTGTCCACGGCACGGCGGGTCTCGGCGGCGCTGAGGCTCGTGGCCACGCGACCGCGCCCAGTGGGTACCAGATGATAGAAACATGCGCGTTCGATGTCTTCGGCTTCGATCAGATCGAATATCGCATCGAGGTCCCGCACCGTCCACGGCGTCAGCGTTAGCCGCAGCCCGACCTTTTGGCCGACGGCCTTGCAGTTGCGAATGCCTCGCATCGCTCGGTCGAATGCGCCGGAGACTCCGCGGAAGCGGTCGTTCGTCTCGCCGATGCCGTCGATCGATATGCCAACGTAGGCAAATCCGATTTCTCGAATGCGCGCGGCACGCCGTTCGTCGATGAGCGTTCCGTTGGTCGAAAGCGTGAGCTTCAAGCCGAGCGATCGTGCGTACGCCGCGAGTTCCAGGGTATCCGCGCGCGCGAGCGGTTCGCCGCCGGAGAGCAGAACTGCGGGAACGCGAAAGGCGGCGAGGTCGTCGAGGAGCGCGCGGCCTTGCTCGTGCGTCAGCTCGCCGGCGTACCTGTCGGCGCGCGAATCGCTGTAGCAGTGCTCGCATCGGAGGTTGCAGGTCCGAGAGACGTTCCAAACGACCACCGGCTTTCGATCGCGAGCGCTACGCGGAGCGCCGGCGCCTTGACCGTAGCGCAACGCATCCATCGGCTGCTCGACGTCGCACAGAAGCTTGGTGACGTTCAGCATGGAGATGCCGCGAGCGCACTCCACGCGGGCGAGACGTACGCGCACGACGGCTCGCTCGCAAACGCGTCGCCCGTCATCGTGTACGCGCGTGATCGCGATCCGCCGCAGATCTCGCGGTACTCGCACACCCCGCATTTTCCGCCGAACGTATCGGGGGCGCGCAGGCGGCGCATGATCGGATGACCGCGATAGACGTCGAGGAGGCGATCGGTGCGAACGTTGCCGACGACGTACGGGAGGAACCCGCTCGGACAGATCTCCCCGAGATGCGACACGAAGACGAATCCCTTGCCGTCGCCGATCGCGGGAATTCGCTTGGCCAAGCTCGCGGCGTCGCCGTGTTGCAGCAGATACCGGCGGTAGTGCGGCGCTTCGGTGGTCTTGAGATCGAACGGCAGCTCGCCGGAGAGCCGGTGCAGCTGTGCGAACGCGCGCTCGGTTTCCGAGGCGTTCAGCACGTCGCGCTCCGTCGCGCGGCCGACCGGAACGAGAAAGAAGAGGCTCCAGAGGACGATGTCCAGTCCGCGCAGGACGCCGGCCATCTCGTCGATGCGCGTGTGGTTGAAGCGCGAGATCGTCGTATTGATCTGCACCTCGAGGCCCGCCTCGCGAGCCGCGCGCACGCCGCGCAACGTTCGTTCGAAGGAGCCGCGCACGCCCCGGAAAGCATCGTGCGACGCTGCATCGGGAGCGTCGAGGCTCAGAGAGATTCGCTTGCAGCCGGCGGCGGACAACGCGCGCAGAGAAGCGGGGGTGAGCCTCCCCGTCGCGCTCGGCGAAACGGCCGTCCGCAGACCGTGTGCAACGGCGTATTCGACGATCGTAACGATGTCCGCACGCATGAACGGATCGCCCCCGGTCAGGATGAAGGCCGCCGGCGAGCACTCAACAACTGCGTCGACGAGTGCGAACGCCTGCGTCGTCGTCAGCTCGAGAGGGTGGCGCTGCGGTATGGCCGCGGCGCGGCAGTGCCGGCACGCGAGCGCGCACGCCCGGGTCATTTCCCAAATCACGATCCGGGGAGCATCCGCGTACGAAGGGAGTGAGGCGTTCATTCCCCCCCAGAATACAATCTGGCGCCGATGGAATTACGAAGAAGTCGTGAAGATCGGCTACTGCCAGGACGGTACGCGAAACGTCGCAGGGCATGTGTCCTCGTTCACGGGCGAGTTCATCAGCGAAACGGCTCGCGGAAAGGCGGCCAGCTCGCTCGTTCGTATCGTGATCCAGAACTGCGTCAGGACAGTCTGCCCGGCGCGGTTTCGACCGCACTGCAACTGCAGCGATCGCGTCTCGTCCGTAGAGAATGCCAGCCGGAAGCGATAGGCGACGGCTGCGTGCGTGACCGTGCGTCCGGTCTGTGAGATGAGAAATCGTCCGAAACCGCCCTCGACGACGGCGTGGCGCATTGCGAGCTCGGTGGAGAAGAACGCCGTCGGATCGAACCCGAAGCATTGCACGTGCTTGTCATATTCGTGGGTGAGCAGCCCGTGCGCGAAATGTGGCATCACGTTGCCGAGCGCCCAATGCAGGTACGCGTCGAGTCGAGGTGCTGCGGTACTGTGAACGTAGAAGTCGCAACCCCTCGACCACCATTGCGGATCGGTGACGCCGCTGCGGATGAGCTGCCGGGGTCGCGACGCCCAAAGGCCGTGCAGCCCGATCAACGGGCGTCTGGGCTGATCGCGCAGGCATCCTCCATCCGTGGAGCAGATGCCGGGCTGCCACGTCAGCGCGAACGTGTAGTGCGCGAAGTCTCCATGCTTGGCCGGCACGAGCGAGGCGAGGACCGTTCCGCAACACATGGCGGCGAAAGCGACGAAAGCGATGACGCGCATACGGCCGTCTTGACGGCCTCCGGGCCCGCAACTCCTCTCTCTTCTAAAAGAAGTGTGCTGGAAACAACCAAGCGGGTGCCCGATTCGTGACACATAGGAATCGCGCCGCCAATGCGGTCTAATGCAAACTTATCTTATATTAGCTCGCTGCAGTAATTGCGGGAGGAATGCCGATGTTTCGCTGGGGTGCCGTACTCTTTGCTCTGCTCTTCCTTAGTCCGGTCGCGTCGCTCGCGCAGAGCGGAAGCGCGACGATCCAAGGAAGTGTGCGCTCGTCGTCGGGCACGCCGATCTCCGGCGCGCAGATCGCGGTGAGCGGCCCCTCGTCGCGAACGACAACGAGCGATGCCCAGGGCAACTTCTCGATCTCCGGCGTGACGCCGGGTATCTACCGCCTCGACGTGAACAAGGGCGGATACGCTCCCGCGATGGTTACAAACCTCGTGTTGCTCGTAGGCGGGACCACGCCGGTAGCGGTGACGTTGGTTCCTGCGTCCCTTAGCTCGCTGCGGACCATCGCGCGCGTCAATGCCTCCGCGCACAGCTCCATCAACACGGGCGCGGCGGCGCTCACGTTCGAGACGCGCCAGCAGTTCACGACCCTCGCGAATCCGCAGATCAACAACGTGATTCAGCGCATTCCCAACGCCGTCGTCGAGCGCGGCAGCTCCTCCCCGAACACGTCGATCTCGCTCGGCGGAACGCAACCGTACGAGACGCAGATCTTGCTCGACGGCCACCCGCTTTCGGCAGGCCGGTACGGCGTGTGGTTCTCGCAGTTCTTTAGTTCGTGGATGATCGGCAGCGTCGAAGCCGAATCGGGCCCCGGCAACACGACGCCCTTTGCCGGCTCCGCTATCGGCGGAACCGTCAACCTGTTGACGCCTGGTTTCACGCGGCAGACGACGTACGACATGGTCTACGGCGACGACAACTTCGGATCGCAGTCGTACGACATTCTGACGACCGGCTCGCTCGGCAGCAAGTTCCAATACGTGCTCGGTGCGGGTTACGCGGCGAACAACGGCCCCTACTACCTCCATTACGGCTGCACCGTAAGGCCGAACAGCCCCAGCCTCGACAACAGGCCCGGCAGCACCGGCATCATTCAGTTCTGCGGTAATCTGAACGGTTCGCTGTTCACGAAGGGCGAGCTGATCAAGTTTCGCTACGATTTTTCACCTTCGACGTCGTTTGAAATCGGCTTCGCCGGCTCGCAAGCCGGCTATCAGCCCCAGGGCACGGCATACGGCCAGTATGCTGCAAACATGCTCATTACACCGTGCTTGAGCGGCGGCAAGGTCTGCACCAACCCATTCGACTCCCAATACGTCGGCAAGACGATCAACGGCTACATCTTCTATCCGGGATCGAACGTCTATAACAACCAGCCGCTCTTCAGCGGCGAGTTCCGCACGGCGATCGGTGACAACACGCTGCTCATTCGTCCGTATGCGGGAAACATCGCGCGCATCATCGATGGTTCGGGCGAGCTCAACTACCCGCAGTTCTACTATCCGAACGCCGCTGCGTCATCCACGTGCACGGGTGCTCCGAACTACGGCATCGTCGGCCCGAGGGGCGCTACGGAAACCGAATGCTTGCAAGGCCCGTTCAGCGTGCTCGAGTCGGACAAGCTCGCCGGCGGTACCGTAACGTTCATCCATCCGTTCGGCAGCGACTTCATCGAGGCGACGTACGATTATCACGGCGACGAAACGTTTGCGTACTACAATAGTGCCGCCGACGTCGTCGTTCCCGACACGACGTCGAAGTTCAACACCGTGTCGCTCGTCGGCGAGTTCGCCCTGAGTCCCGACTTGACGTTCAAAGCGGGTCTCTACGGCACGGCATGGGCGCTCCACGGCGTCCAGGCCGTCGCGCTCTCCGGTCACAGGACGTCGACCGCCCCGCTCACCCGCACGACCAACCGCTTCGATCCGCATCTCGCGCTCGTCTATCAGCCGCAAGCACGCGTGTCGTACCGGCTCTCGTGGGGCACGTCGGTGACCTTCCCGTACGCATCGCTCGTCAGCGGTGTTCCGTTCATCACGCGAGGATCGGCGACCGCTCCACTCGGGACGTTCACGCTGAAGAACCCGTTCCTCAATCCCGAGGTCGCGAGCGAGTTCGATCTCGGCATGGACCGCGGCTTCGGGAACAGCATCTTCAGCATGGACCTCTCCGACATCCAGATCCATAACGTCTTCGAAACGATCTCGACGCCGTCGACGTCGCCGCTCTACTCGTACGTCAACGAGCCCGTCAACATCGCGGATCTCTCGGTCCAGCAGGCTGCGTTACGGTACAACTACGAGCCGCCGCTCGGGCTTGGCTTCTTCGTCGCGGGGGCGCTCACGCGTTCGGTCGTCGAGGGCGTTCCGCCACAGTTCTACACGTCGCCGACCGCGTACGTTCAGCCCGCAAACGGCGTGCAGCAGTGCAGCAACGGTGGTTCCGAGGTCTGCATTCCGTATCTGAAGGCATACGGCGGGCTGCAATATATCACGCGCGACCACACGTACATCCAACTCGATGCGGATTTCGAGGGAAAGAACAATACCTATAACCTTCCGCCGTTCGCCTATTTCAACTTTGCGATACGGCGCCCGGTAACGCGAACGCTCGACGTTCAGCTCGCAGCGGAGAACGTCTTCAACATCGACACGTATGCAAACTTGCCCGAGCCGAACGCGGGGATTCCGCAGATCGGCGAGTCGTCGACGGGGCTCGGCAGCATCCTGTCGCCGCTGATCCCGGCGCCGCCGCAGACGTTCCGGCTCGACTTCGAGTACCACGTCCGGACGCCGTAAAAGGGGCCGGGTGCAGGCGCCCCGTCGGCCGCCGCGTACTCTAGGTCATGAAACTTAGCGTACGAGCCACCGTGTTCGCGTCCGCGTTGACGGCGCTCGTCATGGGGCTCCTCGCCCTTCCTTTCCATATCGCTCGATGGCATGGGATGGCCGGCACGGGGCAAGGCGCCGGCTCCGTACCGCGGATGCATCCGTGGGTGTACCAGCCGATGCATCCGTGGATGCAACAGATGATGACGCAGCACGGGGTGTCGGGCTGGCCCGTCATTGCGTGGATTCTGTTTGCGATTGTGATCCTCATGGTGTGCGCCGGCCTAGCCGGGGCCATCTTCGCCGCGATCTACAATGCGTTCGCTCCGAGGCAGGCGTAACCGGGCCGATGCCTGGCGACCCTCCGAAGTTTCCCGCCGAGGAGCTACGTGCAGTCGCGCGCGACGATCGCGAGGCGCACCGGCACATCGACGCGCTACACCGGGAACTCGGCTCCGATCATCCAACTCGCGAAGCGATCGACGAGCACGTTGGCGCGCTTCGCAAGCGTGCACCGATCGGCGCGATCGTCGCGAACTGGTTCGACGATCCGCGCACGCAGATATTCATCAACGAAATCGTCCAAGCGGGACTGTAGCGAAGCAATCGAGCCCGGGCCTCGTAAAATCGGCGAGAAGATAGCGTTCAGGTAGCGTAAGGACGCTCCCGAGCCGTCCCTCGCTCGCCGAACTCTCGCATATGAGGCAGGCCTTTTACCAACTCCTCGAAGACGACGCTGCAGCTACGCTGGTCGAATATGCCCTCGTGATCGCGCTCGTTGGGGTTGCTGCGATTGTGGCCCTCAAGAAGCTCGACAGGCGGCTCGTGCACGTGTTTACGCTCATCAGGGCGAGCATCAAGAAAGGCTAGCCGCTTACCGGCTCAGGCGTTGCGAGCGCTGCGGCATATTCCCAAGACGTCGCGCCGCGTCACGATGCCCGCTCGACAGTGTCGGTCGCGCAGGACGTATTCTACCGTCGGTGGACGCGCCGGGTTATCTCTCGCGAGTAGCGCGTGTCGACCGGTCGCGGATCACGTGCGGCGAGCTTCGCCTGCGCGGTAGCGGTAGACGATTCGTCCTTTCGTGAGATCGTACGGCGAGATCTCGACGTCGACGCGGTCGCCGGGAAGAATCTTGATGCGATGGCGCCGCAGGCGCCCGGCAATGTGCGCGAGGATGACGTGCCCGTTGTCCAGCTCGACGGAGAAGGTCGTGCTCGGAAAGACCTGCTTGATGGTGCCGAAAACCTCGAGAGGAGCCTCTTTCGTATCTTGGCTAGGCGCCTTCGGGACGCGAGGCTCGGGTCGGCGGCGCCTATTTCTGGAACCCGCTATGGTCTCTTCTCCTCTGCAAAAAAACGGAACGAGGGCGGTTTTAGATACTATCCCATAATTCGTTGGTCGAGGCAAGGCAGATGGGCAGGCGGACGCGCGACGCCGAATGGCACTCGGAATGGCTTTGGTTCCTCGGCTCGCAGCAATCGCTACCAGCGTACCCTCATACGTGCTCGAACAGGACGACGTCGTGCAACGCGTGCGCGCGATCTTCAAGGGCGAGGCGCTCGTGCAACGTCTCTTGCCCGTCTTCGAGAACAGCGGCATACGGCGCCGCTACTCGTGCGTGCCCGTCGAGTGGTATTACGAGCCGCACGATTGGAAGGACCGCAACGCCGTCTACCTCGATTGCGCAGTGCCGCTACTCGAACGGGCCGCAAGCGACGTGCTCGAGCGCGCCGGCGCGCGCGTCGACGACGTCGCGGCGATCGTCGCCGTCTCGACGACCGGGGTTGCGACGCCGAGCCTGGACGCGCTGCTCGTGGAACGCATGGGATTTCCCCGCACCGTTCGGCGGTTGCCGATCTTCGGTCTCGGCTGCGCGGGCGGCGCGCTCGGACTCGCGCGTGCGGCGAGCGTCGCGCGCGACATGCCGGGGAAGAGCGTGCTCTTTCTCGTCGTCGAGCTGTGCACGCTCTCGTTCCGGCGCGAAGAGGTCACGAAGAGTAACGTCGTGGCAAACGCGCTCTTCGGCGACGGTGCCGCAGCCGCGCTGCTCTCGACGCAGGCGCGCGGTCCCGCGATCGTCGCCTCGGGCGAGCATCTCTTCGAGGACAGCCTCGACGTCATGGGCTGGGACGTTGCGGCCGACGGATTGCGAGCGATCTTCTCGCGCGACATCCCGGCGCTGGTCGCTACGCGCTTTCGCGGCGTACTCGACGCCTATCTCGCGGAACAGGACCTCACGATGCAGGACGTCGATCACGTCATTCCGCATCCCGGCGGCGTGAAAGTGCTCGATGCGCTCGAGCGTGCCTTCGGCCTTGCGCCCGGCGCGCTCGACGACTCGCGTGCGGTGCTGCGCGAGTACGGAAACATGTCGGCGGCAACCGTGCTCTTCGTGCTCGAGCGCGCGCTTTCGCATGGTGCGCTGCGTGGCGACGACTGGAATCGCGCGTTGGTGACGGCGATGGGTCCCGGCTTCACCGCGGGTTTCGTCACGCTCGAACGATGAGCATCTCGCCCGTCTACGCGATCCTCGCGCTCGTCGGCGTACAGCGCGTCGCGGAGGTGGTGTACGCCGAGCGCAACGCGCGCGCACTGCGTGCTCGCGGCGGCGTCGAGATCGCGGCGTGGCAGCACCCGTTCTTCGTTGCGCTGCACGCGGCGTGGTTTCTCTCGATGGCGTGGCTCGTTCCGGCCGGCGCGGCGGTGAACTGGTACCTCGTCGGCGGCTACGCGCTCTTGCAACTCGCGCGCGCGTGGGTGCTCGCGACGCTCGGAGCACGCTGGACGACGCGCCTGATCGTGCTTCCCGGCGTTCCGCTCGTACGCGCGGGGCCGTACCGCATCATGCGCCATCCCAACTACGCGATCGTCGTGCTCGAGATTGCGCTGTTGCCCGCGGCGTTCGGCGCGTATTGGATCGCGGGTACGTTCACGCTCTTGAACGCGCTCTTGTTAACGTGGCGCGTTCGCGCGGAAGACGCCGCCCTGGCCGCCGGGCGCGCGGGCTGAGATCCGCGCCTCGATGGCCGTCGTTCCCGCGACTGCGCAGACCATCCGCCGCGCCGCGCAGACGTTGCGCGATGGAGGCGTCGTGGCGTTCCCCACCGAGACGGTCTACGGCTTGGCTGCTCTCGCGCTCGACGCCCATGCGGCGGCGCGCATCTTCGAGATCAAAGAACGGCCCTCGTTCGATCCGCTCATCGTGCACGTGAGCGACGAAGATATGCTCGCCCTCGTTGCACGCGAGATCTCGCCGGAGGCGCGCGCGCTGATGCGCCGCTTCTGGCCCGGAGCTCTCACGATCGTGCTCCCGCGTGCCGACGCCGTGCCAGGGATCGTTACCGCCGGCTTGCCGACGGTGGCGGTGCGCATGCCCTCCCATCCGGTCGCGCTCGCGCTCCTGCGCGAAACCGGCGCTCCGATCGCCGCTCCGAGTGCGAACCGCTTCGGTGGCCTGACACCGACGCGCGCGCAACACGTGGAAAAGATGCTCGGGCAGCGCGTGGAGTGCATTCTCGACGCCGGCCCGACGCAGCTCGGGGTCGAGTCGACGATCGTGCGGCTCGATCCGCGCCCCGCGCTGCTTCGTCCCGGCGCGATCGCCGCGGAGGAAATCGAAGCGATCGTGGGTCCGCTGGAGCGCAACGTGGACGAGCGCGGCGCGCCGCTCGCGCCGGGGCGGCTCGCCCATCATTACGCACCGGCGACGCCGTTGCGCGTCGTCGCGAGCGCCGGCGTCCCCCCGGCCGAGCGCCACGGATCGGGATACCTTGCATTCCAGCATGCTCCGCAGGGCTACGCAGCCGTGCGCGTGCTCTCTCCGAGCGGCGATCTCGGCGATGCGGCGGCGCGCCTCTTCGACCTGCTTCACGAGCTCGACGCACTGGGGCTCGAACGCATCGACGCCGAGCCGGTACCCGAGCGAGGGCTCGGGCTCGCGATCATGGACCGCCTCCGCCGCGCCGCGGCATAGTGCCCTGGTCGAGGAATCGAGCGCGCCGGTGCCAATACCATAACGTCATGCCGATGCGCCTTCGACGCCTCTTGTGCGTCGCATACGTCGTACTCTTTGCGCTCGTTGCGTTTACCGCGCATCCGGTCGTGGCGCAGACCGAACTCTCCGCGAAAGCCTCGCAAGACGTCGATGAGAGCTTCCATTTGCTGGAGCAGACCGCGTATCGTCAGATCGGCGCGCAACGCATCTTCGATGCGGCGCGTGCGGGACTGCTCGCGTATGCGCGCAAGCACGGCGCGAACGCCGACGTTCCCGTCGTGCGCGACTCTGGCGACGACGCGCACGCGCTGAGCGATCTCGATGCAGCGATCGAGAATACGGCAGCGGCCGCGCATGGCGACGCGACGGATTACGCGTACGCCGCGATCGCCGGCATGGCCGGCGCATTCGACGATCGCTATACGGAGTTCATGACGCCGGAGGAGTATCGCGCGTTCAACGAAGCGCTCGATCCCCAGCGCATCTCGGGCATCGGCGTGCTCGTCGAACAGGATCCCGTTTCATCGTATATCCGTTTTGCGTACGTTCTTCCGAACACTCCAGCCGACCGGGCCGGCCTGCGCATCGGCGACCTTCTGCTCTCGGTGGAGGGAACGTCGACGAAGGGCATGCCGGTCGACGGCGTGAGGAATCTCCTGCGCGGAAAAGCGGGGACTCCCGTGACGATCGAGGTTGCGTCTTCTGCAACGGCAACCCCGCGCTCCGTGACGATGACGCGCTCTGAAGTTCAGCCGCCGACGGTCGTCTTCAAGATGCTGCCGGACGGCATCGGGTACGTGTGGGTCATCGCCTTCGGGCGCGCGACGCCGGACGAGTTCAACGTCGCACTGCAGCGTTTACGCGAGCAGGGCGCGCGCGCTCTCGTACTCGATCTTCGTAACGATACCGGCGGCTATGTGAACTCGGCGCTCGACATCAGCTCGCACTTCGTGGGCGATCAAGCGCTCATGACGGTGGAAGAGCGCGGCGATCGCGCGACGACGTATCATTCGGACGACGAATCGCAGATGGGGTTGCCCATGACGGTGCTCGTGAACGGCTACACCGCATCGGCCTCGGAGATCACCGCCGGCGCGCTCCAAGACGACGGCGTGGCAACGCTCGTCGGGACGAAGACGTTCGGGAAAGGCGTGATGCAGACCCTGACCGAGCTGCCGGACGGAGCGGCGATCAAGATTACGACCGCACATTATCTGACGCCGCGGCATCGCGACATCAACCTGCGCGGCATCGCCCCCGATCTCACCGTCGACGAAAACCGCAACGCCCGCTTCGGCGAGCTGGATCGCGACGCCCAACTGCGAGCGGCGGTCGCGTACCTCCAAAGGAAGATCGCAAGCCTCCCGCGCTAGGAGTATTCTCTCGTGGGCGATTAGCTCAGCTGGGAGAGCGCCTCCCTTACACGGAGGATGTCGCAGGTTCGAGCCCTGCATCGCCCACCAAAGGAGCTCAATGGAAACTGCGAAGTGCGTTCTTACCGGCATCGAGCGCCTAGACGGCATCGCCGTGCTCACGATGCGGCGGCCGGAGCGGCGCAATGCGTTGTCGCTCGCGATGATGCGCGAGCTGACCGAGCACCTGCACGAGCTCGGCGAGGACGCGAGCGTGCGCGTCATCGTGATTGCGGGAGAAGGGGCGGCGTTTTCAGCGGGCCACGATTTGAGCGAGCTGCGCGGCCGCAACGCCGAGGAGTATCGCGAGATCTTCGACGCTTGCGTTACGCTGATGCAAGCGATACACGACGTCGCCCAGCCGGTGATCGCGGAGGTCGCGCGCATCGCGACCGCCGCCGGATGCCAGCTGGTCGCGGCGTGTGACCTTGCGGTGGCATCGACCGAGGCAACCTTCGCGACGCCCGGGGTGCGCATCGGTCTCTTCTGCAGTACGCCGATGGTGCCGTTGACGCGCGCCGTCGGGCGTAAGCGCGCCATGGAGATGCTCCTGACCGGCTCGCCGATCGACGCGGAGACAGCGTGCGCGTGGGGGCTCGTCAATCGCGTCGTTCCGCTCGAGCAACTGCGGGACGCAGTGCTTACACTGGCGCGTCGGATCGCCGAGGCGAGCGGCGCCGTCGTCGGCATCGGCAAGCGCGCGTTCTACGAGCAGATCGATCGCCCCGAGCGCGACGCCTACGTCTATACGAAAGATGTCATGACGCGCAACGCGCTGGCCGAACAGGCACAGGAGGGGATCGGCGCATTCCTCGAAAAAAGGCCGCCGCACTGGAAGGGGTAGGATAGGGCTCCCCGAAGGAGGCCTTCCTTAATGGAGCTCCCCGGCGGAATCGTGGGCGTCGCCGGTCCGGAGCGAATGCAGCAGACGTCGCCCACACCCGGTATGCGGGAAACCGCATACGCGACGGCAAGAGCCTCGCCTACGGCGAGGCCTCTTGTTTTCCGACGTGAAACGGAGAAGGGGTGCTGAGGGATTCACGCGCGCGGTTCGCGCTGTTGGTGCTGGCGGTAGGGCTGCTGGCGTGTCTCGCCGTCGCTGCGTTGCGGGTACGCACCGAGCTGCACGCACGTCGCGTTGAGATCGCCCTGGACTACGCCGATTTCATCCAGCTCGCGCGCTCGTACGATTACAATCCGGCCGCATTCCTCATCGCGCTGCGCCGCGCGGGATTGACGTCGCTTGCGCTGACCGAAGAGCTCGGCTCGGACATCGGCGGCAACGGGAAGGCGTACGCCACTACCGGTGGAGCGCTCGTCTCGCAAGCGCAGATCGCATCGCTGCGGGATCCTCTGCTCGCGCGCCTGGCCAGCTCGGGGAAGATCGACCTCAACGCCGTCTATCTCGTCGTCACCGATCGCGCCACTTTCGAGCGCTATCGAACGCAGCTCCCGTTGCACTTCATGGCCAAGAGCATCCACGTGCTGCGCGATCGGTTTCCGTGGCTGATCGAGGTGCACACGCAGATCGATTACTTCAACACCGAGGGTCTCGGCATTCCGACCGATCAGCTCTTGCTTGCGAAACGCTTGGGGCTGCTCGTGATTCCGCGCCTCCAGAACGACGAGCGCTTTGCGCAGCCGCAGATGGACGCGCAGATCGGCGCCGTCCTCCGCTACGCTCCGAAAGTTTCGACCGTCGTCTTCTTCGGGCTGCGCAACGAAGTGTGGGGGTATCCCGATCGTTTGGCGGACGCCGGACGCGTCTTTCGCGAGCCCGGCCACGATTTCAACTTTGGATCGATCGAGACGTACGATCCGAGCCAAGTGCAGAAAGGCAACGTCAGTCTCGGGAGGGAGATCCCCGGGCGGATCGTGCGCGTACAAGCCATCGCGCGTCCGGAGCTCGAGAAGCTCACCCTCGACGACGTCGTCGATCGCTACGTGCTCGGCGTGCGCGAGCGCAACGTTCGCGTCGTCTATCTGCGTACGTGGCAGCATCAAGACGGAAACCTGTCGATCGAACAGACGAACGTCGAAATGGTGCGTCGCGTCGCAGACGAGCTGAAGGCGCACGGTTTCCGCCTCGGAAGAGCCACGCCGATCCCGCTCTACCGCGGCGACAACCGCATTCTCGTCGGGCTGAGCGCGCTGTGCGTTCCCGCAATCTTCTCGCTGCTGCTCCTCGCCCTGCGCTGGTACCGCCGCGATCTCGTCGTCGCCGCCTACGTCTTGACGATCGCGTTCTACGCGGCGGGCGTGGTCACGCACCACGAGCTCTTCGCCCGCTCGATGGTCGCGCTCGCCGGTGCTCTGCTCTTCGAGACCGCGGCGTTTCTCGCGCTGGAGCCGGCCTTCGAGTCGGTGCCGCAGCTCGGAACGCTCGCGCAAGGCGTACGCTCGGTGCGCTGGACGCTCGTCGCAACGGGCGTTGCATTGCTCGGCGCGCTCGTCGTCGTCGGCGTGATGAGCTCGCCTCTCGCCATGGAGGAGATCGAGCGATTCCGGGGAGTGAAGTTGGTCCTCGCGCTTCCGCCAATCGTCGCGCTCCTGCTCTATCTCTTCAGCGGGCGATACGCTGCCGGCTCGACGAGCGTGCGCGCGGTGCTCTTCACGCCGTTACGGGCGTACCAACTGATCGCCGGCCTCGCCATCCTCGGCGCGGGCGCGGTGCTGCTCATGCGCAGCGGGAACCAAAGCGAGATCGCGCCCTCGCACCTCGAGCTCGCGCTGCGGCGTGGGCTGGAAACGGTGCTCTCCGTGCGGCCGCGGCTCAAGGAGTTTCTCATCGGCTATCCCGCGATGATGCTCGTTCCCGCTCTCCTGCCGGCGCATCGCCGCGCCGTCGGGTGGCTGTTCGCGCTCGGCGCCGGCGTCGGCATCGGCGACATCGTCGACACGTTCTCGCACCTGCATACGCCGTTGCTCGTCTCGTTGCTGCGCATCTTCAACGGGCTGTGGATCGGCATCGTCATCGGCATCGCGTTGATCTGGGTCTATCGCCGCTTCGTTCGCATCGCACCTTGATGCGCGTGCTGCTCTGCGGGTATTACGGCTTCGGCAACGTCGGCGATGAAGCGATCCTCGAGGTGATCGTGCAGCGCATGCGCGCGCGCTTTCCCGACGCCGGGCTGGACGTGCTCTCTGCAACGCCGCAAGCGACCGCGACGCGCTACGGCGTGGGAGCGACGCAACGTTGGGAGTTGCGCGCCGTGCGCCGGGCGATCGCCCGCGCCGATGCGGTCGTCTGCGGCGGGGGGGGCTTGCTGCAGAGCGCCACGTCGTTGCGCAGTCTTTTCTACTACGCGGGAATCGTGCGCGAAGCGATTCGTTTGCGGCGCAAGACGATGATCTTCGCGCAATCGATCGGCCCACTGGACCGTCTCGGCGCGATGCTCGTGCGGCGATTCTGCCGCGGCGTCGACCGCGCGACCGTCCGCGACGAACGCTCGCGCGCGCTGCTCTCGTCGCTCCTTCCGGGCACGCGCGTCGAGCGCACGGCGGACCCGGTCTTTCTCTACGATGCCGCGCCGAGCGTCGATCTGACGCGCGAAGGGCTTGGCGCGGGCTCCGAACCGTACGCGATCGTCTGCCTACGCGAGGCGCCGGGTTTTGCCGCGGGCGTCGCCCTTCTCGCGCGCGCGGCCGACCGGCTCGCGCAGGCGCACGGCATCCGCGTCGCGTTCTTGCCGCTCGGAGGCGCGGCCGACGCCGCCGCCTCGACGACCGTCATCCGCGCTTGCAGCGCGCCGGCAGTGCTCCTGCCCGAGCCGGCCCTCGCGACGGCCGCGGCGGCAATCGCCGGCGCGCGCCTAGTCGTCGGAATGCGTCTGCACGCGCTCGTCCTCGCCGCACGGTACGCGGTGCCGTTCGTTGCCGTTCCCTACGATCCGAAGGTCAGCGCGCTGCTCGACGATCTCGAGTATCCGCTCGAGCCGCTGCTTCTGCCGCAGCGCGGCGCGCGCGCGCAAGACGTCGAGGCGCTCGTCGACGCCGCCGTTGCGCGGCACGACGAGCTTCGCGCGCACCTCGCAGCGCGCATCGAACGCGTGCGAGCGCTTGCGGAACGAAACTTCGACGTTCTCGGCGAACTCATGGCGGAGTGATGAGCGACGCGCAGAGGCGCGACTATCGCGCGACGCTGAATCTTCCGGCGACGAGCTTTCCGATGCAGGCGGAGCTCGCGAAGCGCGAGCCCGCGCGCGTCGCGTGGTGGCGGGAGCAGCGAACCTTCGAGCGATGCCTGGAACGCAACGCGAGCGCGCTGCCGTGGATCCTTCACGACGGCCCGCCGTATGCGAACGGCGAGCTGCACATGGGGCATTTCTTGAACATGGTGCTCAAGGACGTGTTCGTGAAGATCGCGCTGCTCGACGGGAAGTGGGCGAAGTTCGTCCCCGGGTGGGACATGCACGGCCTGCCGATCGAGCTCGAGACGCTCAAACATCTTGGCATCACCGATTTCCATACCGTCGACGCGCTCGAGCTGCGGGCGCGCTGCAAGGAACGCGCCATCTACTGGTTCGAGCGCCAGCGCGACGTGCGCATGCGCATGGGAGTCTTCGCAGACTACGACCATGCCTATCGCACGATCGACCCGTCGTACGAGGCGGTCATCGTCGAGACGCTCGCGGACCTCGCCGAGCGCAACCAAATCTACAAGGGCTTGCGCGCGACGCTGTGGTGCTGGCACGACGAAACGGCTCTCGCGGAGGCCGAGATCGAGTACGAGAACAGGACGTCGCCGTCGATCTTCGTGCGCTTTGCGTTCGACGAGGGCCAGCGCGACGCGCTCGCGTCCGTGCTCGGCGTCGATCTCCCGCGCGAGAAGACGGCGGTGGTCGTCTGGACGACGACGCCGTGGACGCTTCCGGGAAACTCGGGCGTCGCGCTCCACCCGGACGCGGCGTACGCGCTCTACGATCTCGGCGACGAAGCGCTGCTCGTGGCCGAGGCGCTGGCGCCGGCGACGCTCGGCGAGCGGTACGCGGCGGCGAAGAAGATCGCCTCGACTACAGGCCGCAATCTGCGCGGGCTGCGGGCGCGCAATCCTCTCTTCGATCGCGATTCGGAGATCGTGCTCGCGGAGTACGTCGACCTCGAAACGGGAACGGGTGCGGTGCACACGGCGCCCGGACACGGTGCCGAAGACTTCGAGACCGGCACGGCCAACGGGCTGGCGATTCGCAATCCGGTGGATGCCGCCGGGCACTTCACCGCGGAGGCCGGGCCGTACGCGGGTATGCAGATCTTCGACGCCAACGCGACGATCGTCGGCGATCTTCGCGCCAACGGTACGCTGCTGCGTGCGGAGGAGATCGTCCACTCGTACCCACACTGCTGGCGCTGCCACAATCCGGTGATCTTCCGCGCGACGTCTCAGTGGTTCATCGCGATGGATCGCAACGATCTGCGCGCGCGCGCGCTCGACGCGACGAACGGGGTCACGTACACTCCGCAATGGGGGCGCGAACGCCAGCGCCAGATGATCGAACGGCATCCCGAGTGGTGCATCTCGCGCCAGCGCACGTGGGGAACGCCGATTCCGGCGGTCACGTGCCTCGCGTGCGCGCAATCGGTTCTCGATCCGGCCGTTGCGCGCAATGCCGCGCGGCGCTTCGCGCAGGTGGGCGCCGATGCGTGGTGGCGCGACGCCGTCGCGACGTATCTGCCGGCGGGTTTTGCGTGTCCCTCCTGCGGCGGCACGGCCTTCGCCGCCGAGCGCGACATCGTCGACATTTGGTTCGAATCCGGCGTGACGCATCTCGCGGTGCTCGGGCACGGCGGCCTGCCGTGGCCGTGCGATGCCGTGATCGAAGGAGGAGACCAGTACCGGGGCTGGTTCCGCAGCTCGCTCGTCATCGCGGCCGCGCTGCGCGGCGAGGCTCCCTATCGGCACGTCGTCAAGAACGGATGGGTCAACGACGAAGAGGGGCGTGCGATGTCGAAGTCGCGTGGTACCGGCATCGACGCGCGCGACGCGATGGATCGGTACGGCGCCGACGTGCTGCGTCTGTGGGCCGCGTCCGTGGAGTTCGTCGACGACGTGCGATTCGGCCCGAACGTCGTGGCGCAGGTCGGGCGCGTCTATCGGAACGTTCGCAATCGCATCCGGTTCATGCTCGGCAACATCGGGGATCT
>Ga0307373_10002390_pt1 | contig 33940 bp, 28 predicted proteins | sample OX2MG_FD_202534 | JGI IMG/M metagenome (GOLD analysis project Ga0307373, IMG submission 202534) | Soil microbial communities from Risofladan, Vaasa, Finland - OX-2 | ecosystem: Environmental > Terrestrial > Soil > Coastal area > Acid sulfate soil | place: Finland: Risofladan, Vaasa | collected...
CGGAACCCACTACGTCACGGACCGTGTGCTCGAGGCCCATCTGTATGACCGTGTGCGGAACTTCCTGGCCCGGCGTCACAAGATGCCGCCGCGAAGCATCGGGCCGTTCAGCATGGAAGCGGTGTTCGGCGAGCTTGGTATGCCGAGGCTGCGACACCTGCGGCGCAAAGACGCCATGTCGTGAGTATGTCATGAAGTCTGTCGGAAAGCCGGATGCGGGAAATCCGCACGTCCGGTTTGATGAGCAGGGAGAGGAGACGGGTCGTGCAAGCGATACCGCGCCTTTCCTCGACTCTACTGGTTGTTCGTGTTAAATGCTTGATCTTAAGAAACGCTGAACCCCGAGGACTAAACGGCACCCCCCGACCCAACCGAGCACCGGAGTCGATCTTGCGCGGGCGCTGACGGTGGCGTCCATCCAGAGGTCAGCCGCAGAATCAACGACGCAGGGCACTAGTGCCGCCCGTCATTGATTCTGCGGTCGATCTCTGAACCGCTCGCTCCGGCAACACCGGCAGTACCTGTGGAAACCGCCCGAGCCGCCCGGACCGCCGCACGAACCAATCCACCGGACCACTCCACCGGGCGAGCCTCGCCACACCCGCAGCGCGTGTGCGTATCTCTGACATATCCAGTTATTCCCATTGACACACACCCCCCGCCATGCTACACGCCCTGCGCACGACGCAACCCGCCACGAAAGACCGCTCCGTATCCCTCCCGCCATGATGCACGATCCACTCACCACTCCGGCCGACGCCTGTGCCCCCGATGCAGATCGGGCCGCCCTGGACGCGCCCGCGCTCCTGCCCGAGTGGGTCGCCCATCTCCTCGCGCTGGTCATCCGCTTCATGCTCGAGCGCATGCTCGCCGCATGCTCGGGCCGCTCCCGGCTGCCATCCTGGTGGCACGACCGGCCGGACCTGCCGCCGGCCTCGGCGCAGGCCCTCGCCGCATCGACCCGCGGCCCGTTCGGCAACGCCATCGCCTGGATGTGCCAGCGCCGCGGCATCGGGCCGGGCCACCCGGACTGGCCGTACCTGGCCCGCACCATCGTGGCGTTTGGCGGCAGCGTGAAGGGGTTCCGCGCCGGCGCCAGGCCGTGCGGGCTGCAATGGTGGGAAAATCCCGCCATCTTGCCGGGGATAATCGGTGAGACCGTGGCCACTCCCGCAGCCGCGGCAATGGCCTTGCTGCTGTCGCCGCAGGCGGCTGCCGCCGCTCCCTCGCCGGTACCGAAGAACATCGTGCGTTCGGCAGCCGAGCCTGCACGGCCGCCTGTGTTCCGCCGGCAGGTCTTCGCACGTACCGCCACGGGTCCGCCGACCGGGCCGCCCGCGATCCGGGCGCACCATGTCTGCTATGCCTGAACGACCGGGGCCAGAGCATGGCTGGCCCCGCCGTCCTGATTCGTGCCGACCGCAAATCCCCGTTGCCAGAGCCTGACACGGCAGTCCGATCGACCGCTCCGGCTGGTCCCCGCATGATGAGTGACTCAGGGTACTAGGGCGCAACGCCCGAGGGTTGGTCTGCATTGGAACAGACCAGATAAGCGTCGATTGAAACAGGCGGCGGAGGATTCGTTGACGCGCCGCCCCGAGCTCATGAAACGCCTGGGTTCCTCCTGGCCACCTGGACGACGCTGACCGCGCCTCGCCGCGCGACCCCGGCGATGCTATCTCACTCGGGCAGCAGGGCCAGTTACCGAGCTGCTCGCAAGGAACCGACGACCGAAGCATGGCAGAAGCAAAACCCAAGAAGGGCCTGATCTCGCACGGCATTGCGGCGCAGAACCGCAAGGCGCGCTACGACTATACGATCAAGGAGACGGTCGAGGCCGGCTTGGTGCTGAAAGGCCCGGAGGTGAAGTCGCTGCGCCACGGCCGCGCCACGCTGAACGAGGCCTGGGCCGGCGAGCGCGACGGCGAGATGTGGCTGTTCAACGCCTACATCCCGGAATACCAGGGCGGCGTGCTGTCGCGCTTCGAGCCGCGCGCGCCGCGCAAGCTGCTGCTGAAGCACAAGCAGATCGCCCAACTGACCGGCGAGATCAGCCGCAAGGGCGCGACAATCGTGCCGCTGCAGATCCACTTCAACGAGCGCGGCCGGGCGAAGGTCTTGCTCGGCGTGGCCGAAGGCCGCAAGGCCCACGACAAGCGCGCCGCCATCGCGTCGCGCGACTGGCAGCGCGACAAGGCCCGGCTGATGCGGGCACGGGGCTGAACCTCATGTGTGCCGGGATCAGCGGGATGCGGCGAAGAATTGAGAATTCTCCCCGTCACAAGGGGAGGTAAAAAAATCTGCTCGGACAACCACGCGCGGCCGAAACCGGCACAGGATTGACGCGGCGCCGTTAACGACTTCGCAGCCAATCGAGCGGCACTCTTCGTCCGGCGCCCGCCGGGCCAAGGAAGCCAATGCCGACCCTGGAAATCACCACGAAGCTGGGGTGTTCGCTTGCCTGCCGGTTCTGTCCCCAGGACCGCCTGGTGAAGTCCTATCCGCGCGGAGCGGACCGGATGCTGACATTCGGCGGATTCAAGCGCGTAATGGGCAAGGTGCCGTCGCACGTGCGCGTGGATTTCTCGGGAATGGCGGAGCCTTGGCTGAATCCCCGGGCCACCGAGATGGTCGTGCATGCGTTTGAATCCGGCCGAAAGGTCGCGATCTACACCACCCTGCAAGGCATGTCGCCCGATGACGCGGCGATGCTGATAGAGCAATTCGTCGATCGCATCTCGCCGGAGACGCCGTGGGTCATCCATCTGCCGGACCGCGACGGCGCCATGACCGGCTGGAAGTCCAGCGCCGCTTATCTCGCAACCTTGGCGCGGTTCGTCGCATTGCAACGCCAACGGGCGCCGGCGGGCCTCAGCTTTCTGACCATGAACCCCAACGGAGCCATAGCCGATCCCCTGCTCCCCCTGCTGGGCGAGGCGCTGCCCGCCTTCCGAGCCATCACGCGCGCCGAAAACCTGAATCGCGACGATTTCTCGCCGGGAGAACTGCTGCGCCAGGTGCATCATGATGGTGCCCTGCTGTGCGCCTCGACGCCGTTCTTCGACCACAACACGATGCTGCCGAACGGCGACGTGGTGCTGTGCTGCATGGACTACGCGCAGGAGCATGTGATCGGCAATCTGTTCCACCAAACCTACGCGGAGCTGTTCGCCGGCGCCGGGATGGCCGCGATCCGCACGCGCGCGATGGGGATCGACGGCGGCAACCTGATCTGCCGGCGCTGTCACAACGCGACCTGCCTCGACCAGGAGGGTGGCACCCACTGGCGGCCCCGGCATGACGCCGTGTGGACACGCCGCACTGCGCCCCCGGCCGAAGCGCCCAGGCCAGCCGCGCGTCGGCGGCCTGGATTGCGCGATCTGATGCGCCGCCTCGCAGGCTTATAACGTCCGCTGCCCGGGAAGCCTGTGGCGTCCGCCGCGTTGGCCTGTATTCTGGCCCGGGCAACGCGATGGAAAGCACCCGGGATGAGCGACGACGAGGTAACGATCTCCGGCAGGATCCGCGACAAGCTGATCGAGGCCAAGCAGGAATGGGCGCGCGAGGGCCGGCTGCTCACCGGCACCACCGCCGATCCGCAACGCGACCGGCTGCCGCCCGGCCAGCGCCTGGTCACCGACTGGCCAGTACTCGACCTGGGCGCCGAGCCGGACGTGACTCCGCGGAAATTCCGCCTCGACGTGGACGGCGCGGTGGAGCGTCGATTGAGCCTGTCGCTCGACGAGTTCATGGCGCTGCCGCAAGCCGAGAGCGTCTCGGACATCCACTGCGTCACCCAGTGGTCGCGCTACGACAATCGTTGGAAGGGCGTCGCCGCGCGCACCATCCTGGATCTGGCGCAGCCGAAGCCGGACGCGCGGCACATCGTGTTCCATTCGTTCGACGGCTACACCACCAACGTACGGCTGGAACATTTCGATCAGCCGGACGTGTTCCTGGTGCACGAATGGGACGGCAAGCCGTTGCCGCGCGCGCATGGCGGACCGGTGCGCGTGCTGATCCCGCGCTACTATTTCTGGAAGTCGGCGAAATGGATCAGGCGCATCCAGTTCACCATCGGCGACCATCCGGGGTTCTGGGAGCAGCGCGGCTACCACAACAACGCGGACCCGTGGCGCGAGGAGCGCTATGGCTGAACCGGCACGCCGGAGCTTTCCGGCGGCAATCGCAGGAGTCAAAAGCATGGCGGCAGCGCAGGATAAAAACGCCTGGGATTTCAGCTTCTCCGGGATCGATGGCAGACCGCTCAACCTCGCTGCGTTCAAGGGGCGTGTGCTGGTCATTGCCAACACCGCCAGCTTCTGCGGTTACACCTACCAATACGAGGGCCTGAAGAAGCTGCATCAGGCGGAAGCGGACCGCGGGGTGACAGTGGTCGGTGTCCCCAGCCAGGACTTCAACCAGGAATCTCCGGACAACAGCACGGTCCGGGCGTTCTGCGAGAAGAGCTTCGGGGTGGATTTTCCACTCTCCGCCATCGCGCACGTGCGCGGCGCACAGGCCGCGCCGTTCTATGCCTGGGTGCTCCAACAGACCGGCTGGGAGCCGAGCTGGAACTTCAACAAGGTGCTGATCGGGCGTGACGGCCGCGTCGCCGGAACGTTCGGTTCCGGCGACGAGCCGCAGGGCGAGAAACTGACGCGGGCGATCGCGGCGGCGTTGCAGGGGTGAGCCGCCTCTCCCCTAACCCGGCGAACGGGAATGTGTTGCCACCCTGACGCGTATGAGCGGTGATCGTCACCTTAGCCTGCAAGAAATCGTCGCCCTCGGCTTGCTGGTCGCCAGGAAATTGGATCGCGCCGGATCGTTACCGGGTCGGACGTCTCCTCCGTCATCGGATCGTCCAAAAGCTTTGAACGTGGTGGACAGTATGCCCTCGACGCCAAATCAGCGTCCCCTCGCCAACCTGCTGGTCGTCTCGCTGGAACAAGCGGTGGCCGCGCCGTATTGCAGCTCGCGCCTGGCGGATGCGGGCGCGCGCGTCATCAAGATCGAACGGCCCGAGGGCGACTTCGCGCGCGGCTACGACACGGCGGCCAACGGCCTGTCCAGCTATTTCGTCTGGCTGAACCGCGGCAAGCAGAGCCTGGTCGCCGACATCAAGAATCCGGCCGACGCGGCACTGCTGCACCGCATCCTCGCCAAGGCCGACGTGTTCATCCAGAACCTCGCCCCGGGCGCGGCGGCGCGGGCCGGCTTCGGTTCGGACGCCTTGCGCGAACGGCATCCCCGCCTGATTGCTGTCGATATCTCCGGCTACGGCGACACCGGCGAATACGCGACCATGAAAGCCTACGACCTGCTGGTGCAGGCGGAATCCGGGCTGGCGATGGTCACCGGCCTTCCCGCGGGACCGGGCCGCGTCGGCGTCTCGGCCTGCGACATCGCCTGCGGCATGGCGGCGCATGCCGGCGTGCTGGAGGCGCTGATCGAGCGCGGCGGCACCGGCCGCGGCAAGGGCCTGAAAGTCAGCCTGTTCGACGGCATGGCCGACTGGATGAACGTTCCTCTGCTGTTCTATGAGGGCACCGGCCACGCGCCGGAACGGCTCGGGCTGGCGCACCCGTCCATCTGTCCGTATGGCGCGTTCCCCACCGAAGATGGCGCGCTGGTGTTGATCTCCATCCAGAACGAGCGCGAATGGGCGGAGTTCTGCGCGATATTCCTCGGCGAGCCGGAGTTGCCGCGGCGCGAGGGTTTCCAGACCAACATGATCCGGGTCGCCAACCGAGCCTCCGTCGATGCGCATGTCGCCGCGGCGTTCGCCCGCCTGACCCGCGACGCGGCGGCGGCCAGGCTGCGCGCCGCCAACACGGCGTACGGCTTCGTCAACGACGTGGCGGCGTTCGCGCGCCACCCGGCGCTGCGCCGCGCAGTTGTGGACACGCCGAATGGCAAGGTGTCGCTCGCCGCCCCGCCGGTGCTCGGCAGCGACGGCGCCCGCGCCCTCGGGCCGGTTCCCGCCGTGGGCGAGCATTCGGCCGCGATCCGGGCGGAGTTCGCGGCCTGAAGCGGCCGTACACCTTGCCCGCGATGCGCGAGAGACTGAGACGCCTGCGCAGCGAGGGTTCCGCGCGGCGAGCCCATCGCCCTGGCCCGGCGCTTCGCGCCGATCCGCCGCAGGGGGGAGAGAGGCAAAAAGAACGGTCAGCGGAAAATCGAGTGCGGCCCCGCCGAGGCGGCGCCATGTCCCTCGGTCCACCGCGCCACCGGCGGGGCCTGCTCTTTTGCCCCGTTCGGCGCTTTGCTGCTCGGGGCGGCCCCCCGATCCCCCAGCGCCTGCGATAGCCTGGCCGCCGCGTCGAGCACCTGCGGCACCAGCGCGCGCGGCCGCGGCGGGCGCATCCGCATGGACGGGGCACTGACGGACAGCGCCGCCACCACCTGGCCGGATGCATCGCGCACGGGCGCGGTAACACCAACCGCGCCGGGCACCACCTCGTCGGCGGTCACCAAATAGCCGCGGGTCCGGATGCGTTGCAGGTCGGCGGCGATCCAGGCGGAATCGGTCCGGGTCGCGGGCGTGAAGCGCGGCAGCCGCTGGGCCAGCACCTGGGTCTGAACCGCTTCCGGCGCGTGCGCCAGCAACAGCCGGCTCGGCCCGGCGTGTAACGGCCGCCGCTGACCAACCTCGCTGTAAAGGCGCAAGCCTGGATCGGTCTGGTAGATCGCGATGGTGTCGCTCTCCATGCCGTCGCGGATGCGCAGATAGACATTCTCGCCGGTCGCCTTGCCGAGGGTGGCGAGGAACGGCATCGCGGCGGCGGCCAGCGCGCCCTGCTGCTGCGCCGCGCGACCCAGCACCGCCCACCGGGCACCCAGCCGCCAGATGCCGCGCGCTTCGTCCTGGATGGCAAATCCGCGCGCCTCCAGCGTGCGCAGCAAGCGGAAGCCGGCCGTACGCGTGCAGCGGGCGGACTCGGCCAGCGAGGCCAGCGGGGCGGGACCCACCCGGGCGAGGGCCTCAAGCAAATCCAGTGCCCGGCCGACGGCGGCAATGCTGTAGTCGCGCGCCGCGCTCCGCTCGGCGGCGGGGGCGCCGACGGCCTTGGTCTTGGATCTGCTCTTCCCCTTGGTGCGACTTACGGTCGGCATGCAGTCACCCTAAGCATGGGCGTCGGGGAAGGACAAGCAACGAGTCATTGATGCAGGTTTGCCATAAACGGGGGGCTGATAAGCGCGCCCGGAGCAACGTCGCATGCGGCCCGCCCGGGACCTGTGTGCGCGGGGGTGACGCCCGGGCCGCTGCGTCGCTCGGTCGGTCATCGTCACGGCCGGCCGCTAAAAGACGGCCTCCGCTCGCCGCAGCGAGCGAGGTTTGCCGCGTCCGGCCGCCGCGCGACAACCGCACGGCACGGCAGCCTTGTCGCGCGTATCGCCCTGCGCTAAAGCGCCGCATTCACGATCGCGGGGTCCGGCAAGCTGCCCGCGCGGGCGTGGTGGAATTGGCAGACACGCCAGATTTAGGTTCTGGTGGCGCAAGCCGTGGGGGTTCAAGTCCCTCCGCCCGCACCACCGTGCCCGGCTGGCGTGGCTTTGACCGAAGGGGAATGTCCGGCCGATGCAGGTTACCGAAACGCTGTCCGAGGGCCTGAAGCGCGGTTTTACGGTTGTGGTCCCGGCCGAGGACATCGAGTCCCGCCGCGCCGCCCGGCTCGCCGACCTGGGCAAGACGCTGCGCCTTCCGGGCTTCCGGCCCGGCAAGGTGCCGCTGCCCGTCGTGCGCCAGCGTTACGGTACGGCGGTGACCGCCGAGGTGCTGGAGGAATCGGTCAACCAAGCGACCGAGAAGGTCCTCACCGAGCGCAAGATGCGGCCGGCCCAAACGCCGAAAATCGACCTGCTCAGCGTCGATACCGGCGCCGGTACGGCCAAGGACCTTGAGTTCAAGGTCGAATTCGAGCTGCTGCCGGACATCGTGCTGCCGGATTTCAGCCGGCTTAGCGTGATCCGTCGCAAGGCCGAGGTGGCGCCGGAAACCATCGACAAGGCCCTGGCGGACATCGCCACCCGCAACCGCGATCTGGAAGAGGTCACACCGCAGGAACTCGCGGTCCGCGGCGACAATCCGGGCGCCGCCGACGGCGAAGTGCTGACGGTCGATTTCCTCGGCAAGATCGATGGCGAGCCGTTTCCCAACGGGACGGGCGAGGACGTCAACATCGAGCTCGGCGGCACCGGTTTCATTCCCGGTTTCGCCGACCAACTGGGCGGGATGCTGCCAGGCGACCACCGGACGATCTCGGCCACCTTTCCGGCCGATTACGCCAACAAGGACCTCGCCGGCAAGGCCGCCACCTTCGACATCACGGCCAAGAAGCTGTCCCGGCTTGCGCCGCCGGCGGTGGACGACGCGCTGGCCACGAAGCTGGCGTTCGACGACCTCGCAGGGCTGCGCCGCGTCATGGGCGAGCGCTTCAGCCGCGAATACGACGCGCTCTCCCGCATCCGCCTCAAGCGCGAGTTGCTCGATGCCCTGGCCGGGCAGATCAGCTTCGACGCGCCCCAGGGCATGGTTGACCAGGAATTCGAGCAAATCTGGCAGCGGCTGGAGGCGGAGCGCAAGGAAGGCCGCCTGGATGAGGACGATAAGGAAAAGGACGACGCGACGCTGCGGGCCGACTACCGCGCGATCGCCGAACGGCGGGTCAAGCTCGGCCTGATGCTGGCCGAGATCGGCCGCGCCAACGCCATCACTGTCGCGCCGGAGGAAATGACCCGGGCCAAGCGGGCGGAGGCGGCCCGCTATCCGGGCCAGGAAGCCCAGATGATGGAGTTCTTCCGCAAATATCCGCAGGCCGAGAGCGCCCTGCACGGGCCTATCTATGAGGACAAGGTCATCGATTTCGTGCTGGAACTGGCGAAAGTGACCGATGAGACGGTCACCCCGGAAGAGCTGGCCCAGGAGACGCCGGTGCCGACCTCACAAGCCGCTGCGCCGGGTGACGCCCAGCATGACATTCCCGCGGCCGTGCCGGAACCGGCGCCGGACGGCACGGCGTAATCCCGATCCGCACCGGGCACATTGCAGCGGCTCCGCTTGAGGGAGGCGATTGTGGGAAGGCGTCCTCACACGCACCGTCCGCGATGGTCAGCATCCCCCCTCCACGGGCGGAGCAGGAGAACATTCTTCCGAGGGCCGGGATAAATCCTGGCCGTTTGCCCGGGCCGACTGGATTCCCGCCCGGAAACAACTATTTATGAACTCCCTCATGCTTGAAGGTGTGACGATGCAGGACCGCGACCCCGTCGAAATCTATGCCAACAACCTGGTTCCGATGGTGGTGGAGCAGACCGCCCGGGGCGAACGGGCCTACGATATCTTTTCCCGGCTGCTGAAGGAGCGAATCATCTTCCTGACCGGGGCGGTGTTCGACCAGGTCAGCGCGTTGATCTGTGCCCAGTTCCTGTTCCTGGAGTCGGAAAACCCGAGCAAGGACATCTCGTTCTACATCAACAGCCCGGGCGGCGTCGTGTCCTCCGGCCTGGCGATCTACGACACGATGCAGTACATAAGGAGTCCCGTCAGCACCGTGTGCATCGGTCAGGCCGCCTCCATGGGCAGCCTGCTGCTGTGCGCCGGCGCCAAGGGCAAGCGCTACGCCCTGCCGAACTCCCGCATCATGGTCCACCAGCCCTCCGGCGGCGCTCAGGGCCAGGCGACCGACATCGAGATCCAGGCGCGCGAGATTCTCACCCTGCGCAAGCGCCTGAATGAAATCTACGTGCGCCACACCGCCCAGCCGATCGAGGCGATCGAGCGCAAGCTGGAGCGTGACAGCTATCTCTCGGCAGAGGAAGCCCGCGACTTCGGCCTGGTGGACGAAGTGGTGGAAAACCGGCCGCCGACCGGCGACGACGCCAGCAAAGGCTGAACCGCCCTCCGCGCCATCGTCCGCCGGGCATCCCCCGCGAAAGCGGGGGGCCAAACCACCAAGGGCCCTCGCGTTCGTCGGAGTGACGGAGACTCAGGGACGGCGGCAGCACCCAACCGTATCGTGGAATGTAGGCAGGGTGTAGGGCGAAGCATGAACAGCTGCGACCTGCCTCCTCGAGGGATAAGGCGACGCCCGAAACAGGCGAATCAGATGGCACGAGTCGCGGTTCCGCGGCATCCCGGCGGAACCGAGGCCAATGCCGCATGGGTCCCCGGGCTCGCGGGGATGACGGGAGTCGTGCCCCTGCCATGACCACCGGCTCACCTGGTTCTGGGCGTCGCCCAGGCCCAAATGAGCCACCCTCCCCCTGGGTCTGGCGCCCGGGCGGGTCCGGCGGGGGCCGGAAGCGTCCGGCAGGCACTGCTTGTCCGCTCCGGCGCCGGGGGCTACACTGATCAATCGGGTCCCGGGCGCCAGCCGGGACAGGAGTACGCAGACGCATGAGCAAATCCGGCGATTCCAAGAATACCCTCTACTGCTCGTTCTGCGGCAAGTCCCAGCACGAGGTCCGCAAGCTCATCGCCGGGCCGACCGTGTTCATCTGCGACGAGTGCGTCGAGCTCTGCATGGACATCATCCGTGAGGAGCACAAAACGCACCTGGTCAAGTCGCGCGACGGCGTGCCCACCCCGCGCGAAATCTGCAAGGTCCTGGACGACTACGTGATCGGCCAGGATCACGCCAAGCGGGTCCTCTCGGTCGCGGTGCACAACCACTACAAGCGGCTGGCGCACGGGCAGAAGAACAACGACGTCGAGATCGCCAAGTCCAATATTCTCCTCCTCGGCCCCACCGGGTCCGGCAAGACGCTGCTGGCGCAGACCCTGGCGCGCATCCTGGACGTGCCGTTCACGATGGCCGACGCCACGACGCTCACCGAAGCCGGTTACGTGGGCGAGGACGTCGAGAACATCATCCTCAAGCTGCTGCAATCGGCCGACTACAACGTCGAGCGCGCCCAGCGGGGCATCGTCTATATCGACGAGGTCGATAAGATCAGCCGCAAGTCGGACAACCCCTCGATCACCCGTGACGTGTCCGGCGAGGGCGTGCAGCAGGCGCTGCTGAAGATCATGGAGGGCACCATCGCGTCGGTGCCGCCGCAGGGGGGACGCAAGCACCCGCAGCAGGAATTCCTCCAGGTCGATACCACCAACATCCTGTTCATCTGCGGCGGCGCGTTCTCCGGCCTGGAGCGGATCATTTCCACCCGCGGCAAGGGCTCCGGCATCGGCTACGGCGCGGACGTCCGCTCCTCCGAGGAGCGGCGCGTGGGCGCAATCCTGCGCGAGGTCGAGCCCGAGGACCTGCTGAAATTCGGCCTGATCCCCGAGTTCATCGGCCGCCTGCCGGTGGTCGCCACGCTGGAAGACCTGGACGAATCGGCGCTGATGGAGATTCTCACCAAGCCGAAGAATGCCCTGATCAAGCAATACGGTCGTCTGTTCGAGATGGAAGGCGTTAAGCTCACCTTCACGGAGGACGCGCTAAAGTCGGTATCGACTCGGGCGATCGCGCGCAAGACCGGCGCCCGCGGCCTGCGCTCGATCATGGAATCGATCCTGCTCGGCACCATGTTCGAACTGCCGGGGCTGGATGGCGTAGAGGAGGTGGTGATCAATCGCGAGGTCGCCGAGGCCCGCGCCAACCCGCTTTACCTCTACGGGAAGGAGCGGGCGGAAAGCAGCGCCTGAACCTGCGGGCGCGGCGCAGGCCGCGTTTGCCGGGCGGCGATCACGAATTTCAAGGGGTTGCGCCGCGCTGCTTGGCCGCCGATATCCCATCCTGAAAATCGGGCACGCAACGCCCGATAGGGTGGGGTCCGTGCCAAGGCTGGGCGGGTCCTGCGCCGACTGTCCATAAGGAGGTCAATCATGCCAGAGTCCGATCGGCCAGGGCCGGAAGGGTCAGCACGCCCAGAGGAGCCGCGCGCCGTGGCGCCCGCGCGGGGCGACCTGATGCCCGTGCTGCCGTTGCGCGACATCGTTGTGTTTCCGCATATGATCGTGCCGCTGTTCGTCGGGCGGGAGAAATCCGTCCGCGCCCTCGAAGCGGTGATGAAGGACGACAAGCAGATCCTGCTGGTCGCCCAGAAGAACGCCGCGCAGGACGACCCGTCGGCCGACGACATCTACCGCGTCGGCACGGTGTCCACCATCCTGCAATTGCTCAAGCTGCCCGACGGCACCGTGAAGGTGCTGGTGGAAGGCGGCAGGCGCGCGAAAATCTCCGCCTTCAAGGAGACCGAGGCGTATTTCGAGGCGTTCACCGCGCCGATGCCGGACGTGATGACCGAAGCCAAGGAACTCGAAGCGCTCGGCCGCACCGTCGTCACCCAGTTCGAGCAATACATCAAGCTCAACAAGAAAATCGCCCCCGAGGTCCTGGTGTCGCTGAACCAGATCGAGGAGTCGTCGAAGCTCGCCGACACCGTGGCCAGCCACCTGAACCTGAAAATCCCCGAGAAGCAGGACCTGCTGGAAATCGTCAAGGTCAGCGAGCGGCTGGAAAAGGTCTTCGGACACATGGAGGCCGAGATCGGCGTGCTCCAGGTGGAGAAGCGCATCCGCAACCGTGTCAAGCGGCAGATGGAGAAGACCCAGCGCGAGTACTACCTGAACGAACAGCTCAAGGCTATCCAGAAGGAGCTGGGCGAGGGCGAGGACGGCAAGGACGAGAACGCCGAACTCGAAGCCAAGATCAAGAAGACCCGGCTGTCGAAGGAAGCGCGCGACAAGGCCATGCAGGAGCTGAAGAAGCTCAAGACCATGAGCCCGATGAGCGCCGAGGCGACGGTGGTGCGCAACTACCTGGATTGGATGCTGTCGATCCCCTGGAAGAAGCGCAGCAAGATCCGCAACGACGTGGTCGCGGCGGAGAAGGTGCTGGAAGCCGACCATTACGGCCTGGAGAAGGTCAAGGAACGGATCATCGAGTACCTGGCGGTGCAGGCGCGCAGCCCCAAGGTGCGCGGGCCGATCCTGTGCCTGGTCGGACCGCCCGGCGTCGGCAAGACCTCGTTGGGAAAATCGATCGCCCGTGCCACCGGACGCAACTTCGTGCGCATGTCGCTCGGCGGCGTGCGCGACGAGGCGGAAATCCGCGGCCACCGGCGCACCTATATCGGCTCGATGCCCGGCAAGGTCATCCAGGGCATGAAGAAGGCCAAGACCTCCAACCCGCTGTTCCTGCTGGACGAGGTGGACAAGCTCGGGGCCGACTGGCGCGGCGATCCGTCCTCGGCGCTGCTCGAGGTGCTGGACCCGGAGCAGAATTCGACCTTCGCGGATCACTATCTGGAGGTGGACTACGATTTGTCGGACGTGATGTTCGTCACCACCGCCAACAGCCTGCGCATGCCGCAGCCGCTGATGGACCGCATGGAGATCATCCGCATCCCCGGCTACACCGAGGATGAGAAGGTGGAGATCGCCAAGCGCCACCTGATCAGCAAACAATCGACGGCGCACGGCCTGAAGACGGAGGAGTGGCACATCTCCGACGACGCACTGCGCGACATGATCCGCTACTACACGCGCGAGGCCGGCGTGCGGAACCTGGAACGCGAAATCGCCAACCTGGCGCGCAAGTCGGTGAAGGAGCTGGTCACCAACAAGGCCACCAAGAAGGTTTCGGTCACCCGCAAGAACCTGGAGAAGTTCGCCGGGGTAAAAAAGTTCCGCTTCGGCGAGACGGAGGCCGAGGACATGGTCGGTGTCGTCACCGGCCTGGCCTGGACCGAGGTCGGCGGCGAGATCCTGACCATCGAGTCGGTGCTGCTGCCCGGCAAGGGCAACATCAAGCAGACCGGCAAGCTGGGCGACGTGATGCAGGAGAGCGTGTCGGCGGCGTTGAGCTATGTGCGCAGCCGCTCGATCAGGTTCGGCATCAAGCCGACGCTGTTCGAGAAGCGCGACATCCACGTGCACGTGCCGGAGGGCGCCACGCCGAAGGACGGGCCGTCCGCCGGCGTGGCCATGGCGACCTCGCTGGTGTCGGTGCTGACCGGCATACCGGTGCGGCGCGACATCGCGATGACGGGCGAGATCACGTTGCGCGGCCGCATCCTGCCGATCGGCGGCCTGAAGGAGAAGCTGCTGGCGGCGCTGCGGGCCGGGATCACCACGGTGTTCATCCCGAAGGAGAACGAGAAGGACCTGGCGGAAATTCCCGACAACGTGAAGAAGCACCTGAAGCTGGTGCCGGTCGCGGACGTGGACGAGGTCATTGCCCAGGCTCTGGCCCGCCGGCCGATACCGATCGAGTGGGAGGAGCCTCCGGACGCGCCGGTGCCGGTTGCAGCGCCGGTGGAACCGGCCGCCGCATCGCTGCCACACTGAAACAACGGCCCGCCGGAAACCACCGGCGGGCCGTTTCCCTGCATTGACGCATGCGAAACCCCGCCACTAGTGTCGCGCCCGCTGGCCGGCCGGCGACCCCGGGCCGGCCGCGTGTCTGTGATGACCCCGGGAGGAGAGGGACTCAACAGTGAACAAAATGGATCTCATCGCCGCTGTCGCGGACGAGACCGAACTGTCGCGAGCCAAGGCCACCGAGGTGGTGGACGCGGTGCTCGGCGTCATCGAAGCCGCGCTGAAGAAGCAGGACGAGGTGCGGCTGGTCGGCTTCGGCACTTTCGCCACGGCGCAGCGGAAGGCCGGCACCGGCCGCAATCCGCGCACCGGCGAGGAGATGCAGATTCCCGCCTCCACCACCGTGCGCTTCAAGCCAGGCAAAGGCCTGAAGGACGCGGTTCAGTAGGCCGTGCTCGGCGGTCAGGCCGCCCTTGGGATACTGACCGCCGGCCACTGACCGCGACCGGGCACTGAAGGGCGGTTAGCTCAGCGGTAGAGCGTCTCGTTTACACCGAGAGGGTCGGCGGTTCGAACCCGTCACTGCCCACCACCGTCCAAAACCTCTCCCGCCCCGCGGGGTTGGGCCACGAAGCGGACCGATGCGCGAGCGAAGCGGACGAAGGTGATCCGGTCGCCCCGCCGCACCCTCACTCAATGGACCTCCAGCTCGGCCTACAGCCGCCAAAAATCGCGACGGCTATCGGTGACGACGACGTAGCCCCGCTTTGTGGCCAGCCCCGCCCCGTCCCCGGCAATCCGACGCCCTTGACGCTCCCAGTCCCCCGGCTTAATTCCTCCGCCCTGCCGCTGCGGGTGTAGCTCAGTTGGTTAGAGCGTCGGCCTGTCACGCCGAAGGTCGCGGGTTCGAGCCCCGTCACTCGCGCCAGCGGCGTGGGGCCCTGATCTGGATTCTGATCCTGTTGCGGCACCTGGGCCTGGCCCTATGGCGGTACGCAACGGTTGGGGGTAGTGTCCTGCGTCTGCTGCGCTGCGGTAATGCCATCGCGGCCGGCACGGCGTGCCGAGCGGGAGCGACATGCAGCCTGTACTCTTCGGTTATCTGCCCATCCTGGTGTTCATGGCGATCGCCGGCGTTATTGCCCTCGCGATGGTCGGCGGGTCGATGCTGGCTGCCCGGCAAAAACCCTATGCGGAGAAGCTGTCGGCCTACGAATGCGGGTTCGAGCCGTTCGACGACGCTCGCCGGCGTTTCGACGTGCGATATTATCTCGTCGCCATCCTGTTCATCATTTTCGACCTGGAAGTGGCGTTCCTGTTCCCCTGGGCGGTCGCCTTGAAGGGAATCGGTGCCTTGGGATTTTGGTCGATGATCGCGTTCCTGGGCGTACTGACCGTCGGCTTCGTTTACGAGTGGTGCAAGGGCGCGCTGGAGTGGGAGTGACCCGGTGAGCAGCGATACGGCAATCGCCTGGAACCGGGACGCGCTGCCGCCGGGGCCGGAACAGGATGCGGTGCTGAAGGGCATCACCGGCGAGATCGCCGGCAAGGGCTTCATCGTCGCCAATCTCGACAAGGTGGTGAACTGGGCACGCACCGGCAGCCTGTGGCCGATGACCTTCGGCCTCGCGTGCTGCGCGGTCGAGATGATCCACGCCTACATGCCGCGCTACGACCTGGATCGCCTGGGGATCATCCCCCGCGCCAGCCCGCGGCAGAGCGACGTGATGATCGTCGCCGGCACGCTGACCAACAAGATGGCCCCTGCCCTGCGCAAGGTTTACGACCAGATGCCGGAACCGCGCTGGGTGATCAGCATGGGAAGCTGCGCCAACGGCGGCGGCTACTACCACTACTCCTATTCCGTAGTGCGCGGTTGCGACCGCGTGGTGCCGGTGGACATCTACGTTCCCGGTTGCCCGCCGAGCGCCGAGGCGCTGGTTTACGGCATCATGCAGTTGCAGAAGAAGATTCGCCGGACAGGGACGATTCTGCGTGGGTGAGACAAGGGCCAGCGGCCTGGCGGACGCGCTGCGCTCGCTTCCGGGCGTGCGCGCCGTGCGGCTGGAACACGGCGAAGCCGTGGCCGAAGCCGAGCGCGACGCATTGCCGGCGCTGATGACCACGCTGCGCGACGATCCCCGCTTCGCCCAGGAGCAGATGATGGACATCTGCGGGGTCGATTGGCCGGAGCGCGCGGAACGCTTCGACGTGGTTTACAACCTGCTGTCGGTATCGCTGAACCAGCGGGTGCGGGTGATCGTCACCACGGACGAGACCATGCCGGTGCCGTCGGTGCACACCGTGTGGCCCTGTGCCACCTGGTGGGAACGCGAGGCATGGGACCTGTTCGGCATCGTGTTCTCCGGCCAGCCGGATCTGCGGCGCATCCTGACCGACTATGGCTTCGAGGGTCATCCGATGCGCAAGGATTTCCCGCTCACCGGCTATGTCGAGGTGCGCTACGACGAGGACCGCAAGGCGGTCGTGTATGAGCCGGTGCGGCTGACGCAGGACTGGCGCAGCTTTGATTTCATGTCGCCGTGGGAGGGGATCACCACGCTGCCGGGTGACGAGAAGGTGCATGGCGAACGGGCGGCCGCGAACGTCACCCAAGCGAAACCGGGAGCGGCCGATGCGCCGAAGGGTTGAGGCACGATGAGCGACCTGCCCGCCACCGGGACCCGGCCGCCCGCCACCAAGGTGATCGAGTTCGACTCCCACACGATGATCAATTTCGGCCCGCAGCATCCCGCCGCGCATGGCGTGCTGCGGCTGATCCTGGAAATGGACGGCGAGGTGGTGGAGCGCGCCGATCCGCATATCGGCCTGCTGCACCGGGGCACGGAAAAGCTGCTGGAATACCGCACCTACATGCAGGTGGTGCCGTATTTCGACCGGCTGGACTACGTTTCCCCGATGTCCGAGGAGCATAGCTTCGCCCTCGCGGTCGAGAAATTGCTTGGCATCGAGGCGCCGGAGCGCGGCCAATGGATCCGCGTGCTGTTCGCCGAGATCACCCGCGTACTGAACCACCTGCTGAACCTGACGACCTATGCGCTGGACGTCGGCGCGATCACGCCCAGCCTGTGGGGCTTCGAGGAGCGTGAGAAGCTGATGGAGTTCTACGAGGCCGCGTCTGGCGCGCGGCTGCACGCCAACTATTTCCGTCCGGGCGGCGTGTCGCGTGATCTGCCGGCTGGACTGGAAGAGCAGATCGCCGCCTGGGCCGAGGTGTTTCCGAAATTCATCGACGAATTGGAAGAGCTGCTGACCACCAACCGGATCTGGAAGCAGCGCACCGTCGATATCGGCGTGATAAGCGCCGAGGACGCGATAGCCTGGGGTTTCAGCGGTCCGCCGCTGCGCGCGTCCGGCGTCCCCTGGGACCTGCGCCGCGCCCAACCGTACGACAAATACGCCGAGGTGGATTTCAACGTGCCGGTCGGCCGCAACGGCGACTGCTACGACCGTTACCTGGTGCGGCTCGCCGAGCTGCGCGAGTCCGTGAAAATCATCAAGCAGAGCCTGGGGAAGTTGAAACCGGGCCCGGTGAAGGTGCAGGACCGCAAGTTCTCGCCGCCCCGCCGCGACGAGATGAAGCGCTCGATGGAAGCGTTGATCCATCACTTCAAGCTCTACACCGAAGGCTACCACGTCCCGGCCGGCGCGACCTACACCGCGACGGAAAGCCCGAAGGGCGAGTTCGGGGTTTACCTGGTGGCGGACGGCACCAACCGTCCGTACCGCTGCAAGATCAGGCCGACCGGTTTCGCCTTCCTCCAGGCGATCGACAAGATCGGCAAGCGCCACATGCTGGCGGACGTTTGCGCGATCATCGGGTCGCTGGACGTGGTGTTCGGCGAGATCGACAGGTAAGCGATGGCCGATAACAGCAAAGCCGGATTCGTGCAGCCGGCGCATTTCGACTTCGACGCCGACAGCGAGGCGGAGATCGCCTGGCACGTGGCGAAATACCCGCCCGGCAAGCAGGCCAGCGCGGTGATTCCGGTGCTGTACATCGCGCAGAAGCAGATGAAGCGGCAGACCGGCAGCGCCTGGGTGCCCAGCGCGGCGATGGACGCCACCGCGCGGCGGCTGGGCATGGCGCCGATCCGGGTTTACGAGGTCGCCACGTTCTATTTCATGTTCAACTTGCGCCCGGTCGGCAAATACCATTTGCAGGTCTGCACCACCACGCCGTGCTGGCTGCGCGGCTCGGATGACGTGACGGCGGCCTGCCGCGCGGCGACCGGCATCCAGGGTTTCGGCGAAACCAGCGCCGACGGGATGTTCACCATGACCGAGGTCGAGTGCCTCGGCGCCTGCGTCAACGCGCCGATCCTGCAAGTGGACGACGATTTTTATGAGGACATGGATGCGGCGCGGGTGCGGCAGTTGCTGGAGGCATTGCGCCGTGGCGAGCGCCCGCCGCCCGGCTCGATGATCGGACGGCAGACCTCCGCGCCGGAAGGCGGCCCGAACACGCTCACCACGCTGCAATTCGCCCCAGTGGATTCCAAGGCGGGAGATTGAAGGATGCTGAAGGATCAGGACCGCATCTTCACCAATCTCTACGGCCAGCACGACCCGATGCTGAAGGGCGCACGGGCGCGCGGCGACTGGGATGGCACCAAGGCGATCCTGGAGCGGGGCCGCGACGCCATCGTCGAGGAGATCAAGGCGTCCGGCCTGCGCGGCCGCGGCGGGGCGGGGTTTCCCACCGGACTGAAATGGTCGTTCATGCCGAAGCAGTCCGACCGGCCGTGCTATCTGATCGTGAATGCCGATGAAAGCGAGCCGGGCACCTGCAAGGACCGTGACATCATCCGCCATGATCCGCACAAGCTGATCGAAGGCTGCCTGGTGGCATCCTTCGCGATGGGTGCGCACGCCAGCTACATCTACATTCGCGGCGAGTTCTGCAACGAAGCAAAAGTGCTGCAGGCGGCGATCGAGGAAGCCTATGCGGAAGGCCTGATCGGCAAGGATGCGTGCGGTTCCGGCTGGGATTTCGATTTGTACCTGCATCGCGGTGCGGGCGCCTATATCTGCGGCGAGGAAACCGGGCTGCTGGAAAGCCTGGAAGGCAAGAAGGGCATGCCGCGGCTGAAGCCGCCGTTCCCTGCCGCGGTCGGGCTGTATGGCTGTCCGTCCACGGTGAACAACGTGGAAAGCATCGCGGTGGCGCCGACCATCATGCGGCGCGGCGCGGCCTGGTTCAACGCGCTTGGGCGGCCGAAGAACTCCGGGCAAAAAGTGTTCTGCATTTCCGGCCACGTGAACCGGCCGTGCAACGTCGAGGAGGAACTCGGCATTCCGCTGCGTGAGCTGATCGAACGCTACGCCGGCGGCGTGCGCGGCGGCTGGGACAATCTGCTGGCGGTGATCCCCGGCGGTGCGTCCGTGCCGGTGCTGCCCAAGAGCGTGTGCGATACCGTGCTGATGGATTTCGACTCGCTGCGCGACGTGAAAAGTGGGCTGGGGACGGCGGCGGTCATCGTGATGGACAAATCGACCGACATCATCAAGGCGATCGCCCGGCTGTCGAAATTCTACATGCACGAGAGCTGTGGCCAGTGCACCCCATGCCGCGAGGGCACCGGCTGGATGTGGCGGGTGATGACCCGCATGGTGGAAGGGCGCGCCGAGGTGTCGGAGATCGACACGCTGGAGCAGGTGACGCGGCAGGTGGAGGGGCACACGATTTGCGCGCTGGGGGATGCGGCGGCGTGGCCGATCCAGGGGCTGATCCGGCATTTCCGGCCGCAGATGGAAGCGCGGATCGCGGCATACAAGGCGCGCGCGGGCGCGCCGCCGGTGCGTTTGGCGGCGGAGTAAACCATGTCATTGCGAGGAGCAAAGCGACGAAGCAATCTCCCGCCTGACGAGGCGGCGCCGGCTCGTCACGCAGGAGATTGCTTCGTCGCTTTGCTCCTCGCAATGACAGCGGTTTGGATGACAGCGGTTTGGATGACAGCGGTTCGGATGACAATGGTTGGGGGCGTCGCATAATGGCCAGGCTCACCATCGACGGCATCGAGGTCGAAGTCCCCAACGGCTCCTCCGTCATCCAGGCGTGCGAAGCCGCCGGCATCGAGATTCCGCGCTTCTGCTACCACGAACGCCTGTCGATCGCCGGCAACTGCCGCATGTGCCTGGTGGAAATCGAGAAGGCGCCGCCGAAGCCGATCTCGTCCTGCACCTATCCCGTCGCCGACGGCATGGTGGTGCACACCGACTCGCCAATGGTCCGCAATGCCCGCCGCGGCGTCATGGAATTCCTGCTGATCAACCACCCGCTGGACTGCCCGATCTGCGACCAGGGCGGCGAGTGCGACCTGCAGGACCAGGCCATGGGCTACGGCATGGACCACTCGCGCTATGCCGAGAACAAGCGCGCGGTGAAGGACAAGAATCTCGGCCCGCTGGTGAAGACGGTGATGACGCGCTGCATCCACTGCACGCGCTGCATCCGCTTCATCTCGGAAGTCGCCGGCGTGCCCGACCTCGGCGCCACCGGCCGCGGCGAGCACATGGAAGTCGGCACCTATGTCGAACGCGCGCTCAGCTCCGAACTGTCCGCCAACATCATCGACCTCTGCCCGGTCGGCGCGCTGACCTCCAAGCCCTACGCGTTCGTCGCGCGTTCCTGGGAGCTGGTGAAGATCGACAGCGTCGATGTGCTGGACGCGGTCGGCTGCAACATCCGCGTCGATTCACGCGGGCCGGAGGTGCTGCGCATCCTGCCGCGGCTGAATGAGGACGTGAACGAGGAGTGGCTGGGCGACAAGTCGCGCTTCGCGCTCGACGGCCTGAAGCGCCGGCGGCTGGATCGCCCCTGGGTGCGGCGGGGGGAAAAACTGGTGGAGGCGACCTGGCCGGACGCCTTCGCCGCCATCGGGGAAAAACTGCGCGGCGTTGGCGGCGACCGCATCGGCGCGGTGGCCGGCGACCTGTGCGACGCCGAGAGCATGCTGGCGCTGAAAGACCTGATGGTGGCGCTGGGATCGCCGAACCTGGATTGCCGCCAGGACGGCGCCCGGCTGGATGCGTCGCGGCGTGACTTTTACACGTTCAACACGACGATCGCCGGCATCGAGGACGCCGATGCCCTGCTGATCGTCGGCAGCAACCCGCGCAAGGAGGCGCCGGTGCTGAACGCGCGCATCCGCAAGCGCTGGCTCGCCTCCGGCATGCCGATCGGCCTGATCGGCAGCGAGACCGACCTCACCTACGCCACGCGGCAACTCGGCACCGCGCCGTCGGTGCTGGGCGCGCTGCACGACGGCACGCACGACTTCGCCAAGGCATTGCACGACGCGAAGCACCCGGTGATCATCGTCGGCCAGGCCGCGCTGGCGCGTCCGGACGGCGCCGCGGTGCTGGCGGCCTGCTGGCGGCTGGCAGCGGAGATCGGCGCGCTCACCCCGGACTGGCACGGCTTCAACGTGCTGCACACCGCGGCTTCCCGCGTCGGCGCGCTGGATCTCGGTTTCGTTCCCGCCGCGAACGGCAAGAGCCTCGCCCACATGCTGAACGGGGGCGTGGACGTGCTCTGGTTGCTCGGGGCCGACGAGTTCGACACCGCGCGCATCGGCGCCGACACCTTCGTGATCTACCAGGGCCATCACGGCGACGCCGGCGCGCGCCGCGCCGACGTGATCCTGCCCGGCGCCGCCTACACCGAAAAGCCCGGCACCTATGTCAACACCGAAGGCCGCGTCCAGCGTGGCTTTCTCTCGGTCTATCCGCCGGGCGCGGCCCGCGAGGATTGGAAGATCATTCGCGCGTGCAGCGAAACCGTCGGCCATCGCCTGCCCTATGACGACATCGAGGCGCTGCGCACCCGCCTGGAACAGGTGAACCCGGTGTTCGGACGGGTGGGCTTCCTGCCGCGCTTCGGCGGCACGGACCAGTCCGGTCCGGCCGGCGATCCCGCCGTCCTGGGCGACGCGCCGTTCGCGCCCAGCATCGCCAACTACTACCAGACCGACCCGATCAGCCGCGCCAGCCCCACCATGGCGGCCTGCACATCCAGCGTCGCCGCCCCGACACTCGCGGCGGCGGAGTAGCGCCCGATGCAGCATTTCTTTTACGACACCAATATCGGCCTGGTCATCCTCACCTTCGCCGAGGCGCTCGCCCTGCTGGTGCCGCTGCTGATCGGCGTCGCCTACCTGACCTATGCCGAGCGCAAGGTCCTGGCGGCGATGCAGCTTCGCAAGGGACCGAACGTCGTCGGCTGGTTCGGCCTGATGCAGCCCTTCGCCGACGCGCTCAAGATGCTGATGAAGGAGACGGTTATCCCGTCGGGATCGAACCGTGTGCTGTTCCTGATGGCGCCGATGCTGACGTTCAGCCTGGCGATGGTTGCCTGGGCGGTGATCCCGGTGACCGACGGCTGGGCAATCGCCAACATCAATGTCGGCATTCTCTATTTGTTCGCGATCTCGTCGCTCGGCGTTTACGGCATCATCATCGCCGGCTGGGCGTCCAATTCGAAATACGCCTTCCTCGGCGCCATGCGCTCGGCGGCGCAGATGGTCAGCTACGAAGTCTCCATGGGCTTCGTGCTGGTCACCGTTCTGCTTTGCGCCGGCAGCCTGAACCTCACCGACATCGTGCGCGCCCAGACGCATTTGTGGTTCTGCATCCCGCTGTTCCCGATGTTCGTCGTGTTCTTCATCTCGTCGCTGGCCGAGACCAATCGCGCCCCGTTCGACCTGCCGGAAGGCGAGAGCGAGATCGTCGCCGGCTTCTTCGTCGAATACAGCGCGATGAGCTTCGCGCTGTTCTTCCTCGGCGAATACGCCAACATGATCCTGATGAGCGCGATGACCACCATCCTGTTCCTCGGCGGCTGGCTGGCGCCGTTCGGGCTGGCACCGTTCACCTGGGTGCCCGGCGTGGTCTGGTTCGTGCTGAAGATCTGCCTGGTCCTGTTCTTCTTCCTGTGGGTGCGCGCCACTTTTCCGCGCTACCGCTACGACCAGCTCATGCGCCTGGGCTGGAAGGTGTTCCTCCCGTTGTCGCTCGCCTGGCTGGTGATCACCGCGGGCGCGCTGATGGCGTTCGGCTGGTGGCCCAATGCGTAAATTCGCGCACGACTCCCTCCCCCCTTGTGGGGGAAGGTTGGGGAGAGGGGGCGAGCGATGAATTGCGACGCCGTCGTGGCCGCACGAACCCCTCTCCCGAGCCCTCACCCACAAGGGGAGAGGGGATCGGTCTTCGCCTCCGCGAGAAGGAGCGCTCCGCATGGCTTTGCTTGACCGCGCCGCGCGCAGCATGCTGCTGGGCGAACTCGTCGCCGGCATGTCGCTGACGCTGCGCTATTTCTTCCGGCCCAAGGTGACCATCAACTACCCCTACGAAAAGGGCCCGCTCAGCCCGCGCTTCAAGGGCGAACACGCGCTGCGCCGGTATCCCAACGGCGAGGAACGCTGCATCGCCTGCAAGCTGTGCGAGGCGATCTGCCCCGCCCAGGCCATCACCATCGAGGCCGAGCCGCGCGACGACGGCTCCCGCCGCACCACGCGCTATGACATCGACATGACCAAGTGCATCTACTGCGGCCTGTGCGAGGAAGCCTGCCCGGTGGACGCCATCGTCGAAGGCCCGAATTTCGAATTCGCCACCGAGACACGCGAAGAGCTGATGTACAACAAGGACAAGCTGCTGGCGAACGGCGACCGGTGGGAGCCGGAACTCGCGCGCCGGCTCGAGCTGGACGCCCCCTATCGATGATCGCCACCATCGCCTTCTATGTCTTCGCCGCACTCCTGCTGGCATCCGCGGCCGCGGTGGTCACCGTGCGCAACCCGGTGCACTCGGTGCTGTTCCTCATCCTGGCGTTCTTCAACGCCGCGGGATTGTTCCTGATCGCCGGCGCCGAGTTCCTCGCCTTGATCCTGGTCATCGTCTATGTCGGCGCCGTCGCGGTGCTGTTCCTGTTCGTGGTGATGATGCTGGACATCGACTTCGCCGAGTTGCGCGGCGGCTTCCAGAAATACCTGCCGATCGGCGCCGCCGTCGGCGCGGTGTTGCTGGCCGAGCTTGCCTTCGCGCTCGGTGCCCGGCAGGTCGCGCCCGAAGCCGGCGCCCTGCGCTTCGCGCCGGTGCCGCCGCAAATGAGCAACACCGAAGCGCTCGGCCGGCTGATCTACACCGACTACATCTTCCTGTTCCAGGCCGCCGGGCTGATCCTGCTGGTCGCGATGATCGGCGCCATCGTGCTCACGCTGCGCGACCGCAAGTCCTCCCGCCACCAGAGCATCCGCGTGCAGACCGGGCGCACGGTGCACGAGACGCTGGAGTTGGTGCATGTGGCGATCGGCGCCGGCATGCGCGAAACCGGGATCTATCGCCCGAAGGTGACGCAGCAGGAGGCGCCGGAGGATGTGCCGGCCGGGGGGCACCATGGGCATTGATCTGGTGTTCACCTCTCCCGCGCCGCGCGGGAGAGGCGCGACGGCGGCGAGGGTGCGGGTGCCGCCAACGGCACCGTGCGTGCCGCGGCGCCCCTACCCTCGCCGCCACGCGTCTCGACCTTTGCCGCGACGCGCGGGAGAGGTGTGCTGCGGGAGGCTCCCATGATGACCGTCAGCGTCGGCCACTACCTCGTCGTCAGCGCGATTCTGCTCGTGCTCGGCATCTTCGGCATCTTCCTCAACCGCAAGAACGTCATCATTATCCTGATGTCGATCGAGCTCATCCTGCTCGCGGTCAACCTCAACCTCGTCGCGTTCTCCGCCGCTTTGGGCGACCTCGCCGGCCAGGTCTTCGCCATGTTCGTGCTGACCGTCGCCGCGGCCGAGGCCGCTATCGGCCTCGCCATCGTCGTGGTGTATTTCCGCAACCGCGGCTCGATCCAGGTCGAGGACGTCAATCTGATGAAAGGCTGAGAACCAGTGGTCAGTCGTCAGTGGTCAGTGGTCAGCCGGGGCTTGCGCAACCGCGGCACTGATGTCGCGAGGCACCGTTCGACATGATTTACCTCGTCGCCGTCTTCGCCCCGCTGTGCGGCGCGCTGGTCTCCGGCCTGCTGGGCCGCGTGATCGGCGACCGCGTTGCGCAGGGCGCCTCCATCCTCGGCATGCTCATCGCCGCCGTCTGCGGTCCGCTGGCGTGCTTCCAGCTCGTCAACGGCGACCTCACCGCCGGAACCATCCCGATCGCCACCTGGATCGACGCCGGCAGCTTCCACGTCGATTGGGCGCTGCGCATCGACACGCTGTCGGCCGTCATGCTGGCGATGGTCACCTTCGTCTCCATGCTGATCCACGTCTATTCGATCGGCTACATGGCGCATGATTCCTATCCGCGGTACCGCTTCTTCGCCTATCTCTCGCTGTTCACCTTCGCCATGCTGATGCTGGTGACGGCGAACAACCTGGCGCAGCTTTTCTTCGGCTGGGAAGGCGTCGGCCTGTGTTCGTACCTGCTGATCGGCTATTGGTACGACCGTCCCTCCGCCTGCGCCGCGGCGATCAAGGCGTTCATCGTCAACCGCATCGCCGACCTGCCGTTCGCCGTCGGCCTGGCGCTGATCTTCTTCAAATTCGGCTCGATCGACTTTTCGGTGATTTTTCCCGCGGTGGCGCAGCACCAGGCCGACACCTATTCGCTGTTCGGCACCAGCTTCCCCGCGATCGAGGTGATCGGCTTCCTGTTGTTCATCGGCGCCATGGGCAAGTCGGCGCAGCTCGGCCTGCACGTGTGGCTGCCCGACGCGATGGAAGGCCCCACGCCGGTCTCCGCGCTGATCCATGCCGCCACCATGGTGACGGCCGGCGTGTTCCTGATGGCGCGCATGTCGCCGCTGATGGAATACGCCCCGGCAGCGCTGGGCTTCGTCACCTTCATCGGCGCCACCACCGCGCTGTTCGCCGCGACGATCGGCTGCACGCAGACCGACATCAAGCGGGTGATCGCCTACTCCACCTGTTCGCAGCTCGGCTACATGTTCGTCGCGGTCGGCGTCGGCGTTTACCAGGCCGCCATCTTCCACCTCATCACCCACGCCTTCTTCAAGGCACTGCTGTTCCTCGGCGCCGGCTCGGTGATCCACGCCATGTCGGATGAGCAGGACATGCGGAAGATGGGGGGAATCTGGAAGTTGATCCCGATGACCTATGCGGTGATGTGGGTGGGCAGCCTCGCGCTGTCCGGCATTCCGCCCTTCGCCGGCTGGTATTCCAAGGACGCCATCGTCACCGCCGCCTATGCCGCGCATAGCGGCATAGGGATGTACGGCTTCGTCTGCACCCTGCTGGCCGCCTGCCTCACCGCGTTCTACTCCTGGCGGCTGCTGCTCATGACCTTCCACGGCAAGCCGCGCGCCGACCACCACGTGATGGAGCACGTGCACGAAAGCCCCGCCGTGATGATGGTGCCGCTGCTCGTGCTGTCGGCCGGCGCCCTCGCGGCGGGCTTCGCGCTGCACTCGTGGTTCATCGGTGACCACTGGCAGGCATTCTGGAACGGCAGCATCTACAACGGTGCGCACAACCACGTGCTGGCCGGCATCGAGCATGTGCCCGGATGGGTCGATGCCGCACCAACCGTGCTCGGGCTGCTCGGCATCGCCACGGCCTACGCGATGTACATGGCCTTCCCGCTGCTGCCGATGCGGCTCGCTGAAATGTTCCGGCCGATCTATCTGCTGTCTCTCAACAAGTGGTATTTCGACGAGCTGTACGACGCGGTGCTGGTGCAGCCGGTCATCCGCCTCGCCCGCGCGTGCTGGCAGACCGGCGATGTCACGGTGATCGACGGCATTCCGAACGGCCTTGCCGCGCTGACCTCCGAGGGCTCGCGTGAGGCGGTGAAAATCCAGACCGGCTCGCTCGCGGTCTATGCCTTCGCGATGCTGATCGGCGTCGTCGTGCTGGTCGGCATCTTCATGCTGTTCCGGTGATCGCGATGACGCACACCCCGCACCAGGTGCTCCGCGTCCCCTTGTCGGAGGGGGAGCGTCTTGCCGAGCATCTTGCCCCGGCATTCATCGAAGGATTCCCGGCATGAACGCCGCCGGCTTCCCAATCCTTTCCCTCGTCACCTGGCTGCCGCTGGTCGGCGGCGTGGTGATCATGTCGGTGCGCGGCGATCAGGCCACCATCGACTCCAACGCGCGCTGGACCGCCCTGTGGACCAGCCTGATCGTGCTGGTCCTGTCGCTGGTGCTGTGGGTCGATTTCGATCCCGGCCAGGCCGGATTCCAGTTCGTCGAGCAATTGCCCTGGCTCGCCGAATACGGCGTCGGCTACAAGATGGGCGTGGACGGCATCTCCGTCCTGTTCGTCCTGCTGTCCACCATACTCACGCCGATCTGCATCCTGGCGAGCTGGGAAAGCATCACCAGGAACGTCCGCGAGTTCATGCTCGCCTTCCTCATCCTGGAAACCATGATGGTGGGCATGTTCTGCGCCCTCGACTTCGTGGTGTTCTACATGTTCTTCGAGGGCGTGCTGATCCCGATGTACCTCATCATCGGCATCTGGGGCGGCCCGCGCCGGGTCTATGCGGCGGTGAAATTCTTCCTCTACACCCTCACCGGCTCGGTGCTGATGCTGCTCGCCCTGCTGGCGATGTGGTTCCAGGCCGGCACCACCGACATCCCCACGCTGATGCACACGCATTTCCCGGTGGCGATGCAGGGCTGGCTGTTCTTCGCCTTCCTCGCATCCTTCGCGGTGAAGGTGCCGATGTGGCCGGTGCACACCTGGTTGCCGGATGCCCATGTGGAAGCGCCCACCGCCGGCTCGGTCATCCTGGCGGGCGTGCTGCTGAAGATGGGCGCGTACGGCTTCCTGCGCTTCTCCGTCCCCATGCTGCCCGAGGCATCCGCGCACTACGCCCCGCTGATCTATACGCTGTCGGTCGTCGCGGTGATCTACACCTCGCTGGTCGCGCTGGCGCAGGAGGACATGAAGAAGCTGATCGCCTATTCGTCGGTTGCCCATATGGGCGTGGTGACGATCGGCATCTTCACCTTCAACGTGCAGGGCATCCAGGGCGCGCTGTTCCAGATGCTGTCGCACGGCATCGTCTCCGCCGCGCTGTTCCTCATCGTCGGCGTGGTTTACGACCGCATCCATTCGCGCGACATCGCGCGCTATGGCGGGCTGGCCGACCGCATGCCGTCCTACGCACTGGTCTTCATGGTGTTCATGATGGGTGCGGTCGGATTGCCCGGCACCTCCGGCTTCGTCGGCGAGTTCCTGGTGATCATCGGCTCCTTCCAGGTCAGCTTCTGGCTGGCCCTGCTGGGCGGCATGGGCATGATCCTCGGCGCCGCCTACATGCTGTATCTCTATCGCCGCGTGATCTTCGGCCGGCTGACCAGGCAGGATTTGCGCAACATTCTCGACCTCACCCCGCGCGAATGGGCGGTGTTCGCGCCGTTGATCGTGCTGACGCTGTGGATGGGCGTCTATCCCAGCAGCTTCTCCAGCTTCTTCGACGCCAGCGTCGCCGCCATGGTGAAGCAGCACACCGCCGCGCTGGCCGCGCCGGCGCCGGTCGCCGCGGCAGCCGCGTCCGCCACCGGTAAGGTGTCGTGGCCGGGCGTGAACCGGCCGCCCGCGATTTTGACCCGCGCGGCGCTGCAAGGCGTGGATCGCGGGCCGGCGCCCGCCATGACCGACGGGCGGGCCAAACTATGAACTGGACCATCGCCATCCCCGAGATCGTGCTGGCCTGCATCGGCATGGCCATCCTGGTGTTCGGCGTGCTGCGCAAGCAGGACTCGACGCTCCTGTGCACGATGTTCACCATCGGCGGATTCCTCGTCGCCGCGCTGCTGGTGCTCACCGGCGTGCCCGGCATCGGCTTCCACGGCCAGTTCGTCGCCGACGCGTTCAGCGCCTTCAACAACGAGCTGATCCTCGCCGGCGCGGCGCTCACCGCCATCCTGGCGCTCGACTACAACCGCAAACAGCACATCGCACGCTTCGAATTCCCCGTGCTGCTGCTGTTCTCCGTCGTCGGCATGATGATAATGGCGTCGGCGTCCAACATGATGACGCTGTATCTCGGCCTGGAACTGCAATCGCTGGCGCTCTACGTGCTCGCCGCCTTCGCCCGCGACGATTTGCGGTCCGCCGAAGCCGGGCTCAAGTATTTCGTGCTGTCCGGCCTGGCATCCGGGCTGCTGCTGTATGGCATCTCGCTGGTCTATGGCTTCTCCGGCACGATGGATTTCGGCCAGTTGCGCACGCTGCTGGCGCAGCCGTCGCACACTTCGGTCGGCCTGATCGTCGGCGTCGTGTTCATCCTGGTCGGCCTGGCCTTCAAGATCTCGGTCGTGCCGTTCCACATGTGGACGCCCGACGTTTACGAAGGTGCCCCGACCCCGGTGACGGTGTTCTTCGCCACCGCCCCCAAGGTTGCCGCCATGGCGCTGCTGCTGCGCGTCATGGCGACCCCGTTCGGCCATTTGCTCGGCGCCTGGCAGTTGCTCATCATCCTGGTGTCGATCGCCTCGATGATCCTCGGCGCCCTGGCGGCGATCGGCCAGACCAACATCAAGCGGCTGATGGCGTATTCCTCGATCGGCCACATGGGCTACGCCCTGATCGGCCTCGCGGTCGGCACGCCGGAGGGCATCCGCGGCGTGCTGGTCTATATGGTGGCCTACGTGTTCATGACCGCCGGCACCTTCGCCTGCATCATCGCCATGCGCCGCAACGGCCGGGCGGTCGAGCAAATCAGCGACCTGTCGGGACTGGGCAACACCGACCCCGGCCTGGCGCTGGTGCTGACGGTATTCATGTTCAGCCTGGCCGGCATCCCCCCGATGTCGGGGTTCTTCGCCAAGCTCTACATTTTCTTCGCTGCCGTACAGAGCGGGCTGTGGACCCTCGCCGTCATCGGGGTGCTGACCAGCGTGGTGGGTGCGTTCTATTACATCCGCATCATCAAGGTGATGTATTTCGACGCCCCGGCCGCGGCGTTCGATCCGCGCCCGGCGTCGCTGTCCTTCGTCGCCGCGGCAACCGGGTTGTTCACCATGTTCTTCTTCCTGTTCCCGGGACCCGTCGTGCTGGCGGCCCAGGCCGCGGCAAAGGCGCTGTTCTGATGCAGCAAGCAAACGAGTTCACCATACAGCCACGAAGCCACAAAGCATCGCAACCTTTGGGTCTTCGTGGCTGTATGGTGATCTCGTTTGCTTGCTGCCGATTGCCATCGAGGCACCCATGCTCCTCCTGGTAGACGCCGGCAACACCAACGTCGTCTTCGCCGTGCACGACGGCCGGCAGTGGCGCGGCACCTGGCGCGTCAAGACCGAAGCGCAGCGCACCTCCGACGAATACGCCGTCTGGTTGCTCGCCTTGTTCGGCCATGTCGGCCTGAAACAGGCGGACATCTCCGCCGCCGTCATCGGCACCGTCGTCCCCGCCGCGCTGTATCACCTGCGCCGCTTCTGCCGCGACTGGCTCAACGTGGAACCGCTGGTCGCCCGCTCCACCCTCGACTGGGGCTTCGAGATCAAGGTCGACCGCCCGCCCGAGGTCGGGGCCGACCGCCTGCTGAACACGCTCGCCGCCCACCGCCGCTTCGGCGGCCCGCTGATCGTGGTGGATTTCGGCACCGCCACAACCTTCGACGTGGTGGACAAGAACGGCGACTACCTGGGCGGCGTGATCTGCCCCGGCATCAACCTCTCCATCGAGGCGCTGCACCAGGCCGCCGCCCAGCTTCCGCGCATCGGCATCGCCCGGCCGCAGGCGGTGATCGGCCGCTCCACCGTACCCGCCATGCAGTCCGGCATATACTGGGGCTATGTCGCGATGATCGAGGGCCTCGTCGCCCGCATCAAGGCGGAATACGGCGGACCGATGAAGGTCATCGCCACCGGCGGTCTGGCGTCGCTGGTTGCCGAAGGCACGATGGTGATCGAACAGATCGAACCCGATCTGACGCTGGAGGGGCTGCGCCTTTTGGCGGAACGCAACCCGGCACCCACATTGCCACGCGAGCGCACACGGCTGATCGACCACGAGTAAGCACCCACGTCGCAACCATCGTGTGCTGGGTGTTGGGCGTTCGGTGCAGGGCGGAAAAGCGCAGCGCATTCCACCACGCCGAGTGCCGGTCTTTCAGCCTACTGGCGTCCGTGGCACTATGCGGTGGCTCGCCGATCTCCCATGAACGCCGCCCAAACCAGGCGAGGAGGTTTTCTGCCCGATGGCAACCGCCCGACGAAAACGGCGCGGCACCGAAAACCCCGCGGCGAGCGTGACGGTTGTGCGACTACGCGGCCGCGCGTCGGCGGGGCGACATCCATTCGCTCAGGACACGCACCAAGGGCCCGGAACAGCTTACCGCCGGACCCTATCGAACCGCCTCCAAGCCAGCAGTGCCGAGCCTAAATGACCAACCCGGATGTATCAAAGTCGTTGACACGTTCCGTGCTGCCCCTTACCCCGGTGGACCAGTCCAGGTGCATCTGTCGGCTGCTTCCCCAAACCGTGCTTGCCTTCCCCGTACTCCGGCCGGGTCGGCGTCCATGACTTCCCTTTCGAGGCCTGCTCAGGCTTTACACACGTTACCGCCCGTCGATTCGCTCAACCGCCAGAAGCGGCCTCCCGCCTTCGCAGGGGCAGGCGTTTGTCGGAAGGCTTCGACCCGGACAGTTGCCCATCCAAGCCGCCTGCCAGCTACCGGGCCAACCGACCATTGCCCGGGTGGGACTTCCACCCACGAGGTGATCGCGCCCTTCGGGGCGCACCGGAGTTTCGCAGAGAGATGACGCTCATCGGTAGATGTTTCCTGGCATACTATAAATATATAATTCTATTCTCTGTGAAACTCTGTGGCTTGATCTTCTTCTCTGCGCACTCTGTGTTAGAGACTTGCTTGCTTTGCTGCAATACCCTCGACGTTGGACGACACGCAGGATGCTCCGCATCATCCAACGGCACAAATGCGATCGCGCCGCACGCGACCGTCCCGAGCCTTGCCGTTCGCGCCCGGAATTTCTGGAACACATCAGGAACATACGAGCAAAGGCAAAGCGCCCAGCCATACCCTGCCGGAGTCCGCGCGGGCCAGTGTCATCGCCGAGCGCCGGTTTGCGTTCGGCCTTGCCTTCCGCGGTGAAGCCGCGGCGCGACATGGGCGACGGTCGGGGGCGTGCTCGGCGGTCACTCGGGCGGCGGACGCCGATCGCCGCGAAACCCTTGCCCGCCGCCGCCGCCATCGCTAAGTGCCGGGCTTCGTCCAGCAGGAGTTATCGCAATGGGCTACCGGGTCGCGGTCGTCGGCGCCACAGGAGCGGTCGGGCGCGAGATGCTGAAGACGCTCGCCGAACGCAACTTCCCCGCCGACGAGGTGGTCGCGCTGGCGTCCGGCCGCTCCACCGGCTCGGACATCTCGTTCGGCGAAAAGACCGTGCTGAAGGTGCAGAACCTGGAAAAGTTCGACTTCACCGGCTGGGACATCGGCCTGTTCTCGCCCGGCGCCGCGGTCTCCGCGATCCACGCGCCGCGCGCCGCCGCCGCCGGCTGCGTGGTGATCGACAACACCAGCCAGTTCCGCATGGACCCAGACGTGCCGCTGGTGGTGCCCGAGGTGAACCCCCACCACCTGCACCAGTTCGCCCGGCGGGGCATCATCGCCAATCCGAATTGTTCCACCATCCAGATGGTGGTGGCGCTGAAGCCGCTGCACGACCAGTGGAAGATCAAGCGCGTGGTGGTCGCCACTTACCAGTCGGTCTCCGGCGCCGGGAAGGAGGGCATGGACGAGCTGTTCAACCACACCAAGGCGATCTTCGTGCACGACCCGAACCAGCCCGAGCAATTCACCAAGGAGATCGCCTTCAACGTCATTCCGCATATCGACCGGTTCATGGACGACGGCTCCACCAAGGAAGAATGGAAGATGGTGGTGGAGACGCAGAAGATTCTTGACCCCGCGATCAAGGTGCACGCCACTTGCGTGCGGGTGCCGGTGTTCATCGGCCATGGCGAGGCGGTGAACGTCGAGTTCACGCAGGCAGTCACCGCCGGCGAGGCGCGCGCGGCGCTGCGCGAGGCGCCGGGCGTCGAGGTGGTGGATGTGCGCGAGGACGGCGGTTACGTCACCCCGATCGAATGCGCCGGGGAGGACGCGGTCTATGTCAGCCGCATCCGCAAGGACCCGACGGTGCCGCACGGGCTGTCGTTCTGGTGCGTGTCGGACAATCTGCGCAAGGGCGCGGCGCTGAACGCGGTGCAAATCGCCGAGGAGCTGATCGCCCGGGGGATGCTGGCCAGGCAGGCAGCTTAGTACCGCTCCCGCGCCATGCGCGGGAGCGGTCGCCTCGCGAAGCACGGCGGGTGCGGGTGATCGGGCAGCAGCGATTGTGCGTGCGGCAAGCAAGCAGGATTTCAACACAGAGGGGAATGAGAACCACCGAGGGCCACAGAGGTGCGCCAGGGGGCCGGCAAGAGGAGAGGGTGCACCTCTGTGAAACTCCGTGTGAAACTCAACTAAACTCTGTGAGAACCCTTGCTTACTTGCTTGCAATGCCGCGGCACGTTCTGGCCTGCCGCGCGAGCTGACCTCACACGATCAACGAGGCCGCCACCAGGTTCGTGGGCGACGGTCCACGCGCGGACCACGGTCGCGCGGCCTGTTCAGGGTTCCATCCTGAATCGGTAATTGTTGGGGTCGCCTTAA
>Ga0307373_10002391_pt1 | contig 33940 bp, 37 predicted proteins | sample OX2MG_FD_202534 | JGI IMG/M metagenome (GOLD analysis project Ga0307373, IMG submission 202534) | Soil microbial communities from Risofladan, Vaasa, Finland - OX-2 | ecosystem: Environmental > Terrestrial > Soil > Coastal area > Acid sulfate soil | place: Finland: Risofladan, Vaasa | collected...
GCTTGTCGCGGGATCGAGCTTGTTCAATCGGCGGCTGGAATGGCGTGCCGACGGTGAGGGAGCCTGGCTTGCCGACGACCCCGAACACCTCGCCAGCTCCTTGCGCAAAGCGCACGCGTTCTCTCAGGACGCGCGTAGGCGTATCTACGGGCCTCTTCCGTGGCGGTGGCTGCTATCTCCGCTTTCGTGGCAGCTGCCCAGCCACCCCCCTATGACCCGACGCATCACACGCCTAGAACAACTGGCTGCTGCTCGAACTCGCCGAATGATCAGCCTCACAGGGCCCGCTCCATCTTCCGGTGGCAGCGAGTAGCCGCCGACCACGGTCCCGACCTGTCATGCCCAGCCAAGCTCCTCCAGGCGGGCATCGGAGATTCCGAAATGGTGGGCCACCTCATGAATGACCGTCTCGGTCACCACCGCCACCAAGTGGTCCTCGTCTCTGGCGATCGAGCTGATCGGCCCCCTGAAAATGGTGATTCGGTCGGGCATGACCCCGCCGTACGACAGCGGCGAACGCCTGGTCAGGTCGATGCCCTCGTAAAGGCCGAGGAGCGTGCCTTGGCGGCCGGCTAGCTGGTCGCGGGTGGGCCAGTCCTCGACGAACACCGCCACGTTCTCCATCAACCTGCCCAGAGCCTCCGGGATGCTATCGAGGGCATCTCCAACCAGTTGCTCGAACCTCTGGGGATCGACATCCACTGTCACAGTCTGTTTCCCGCGCCACCCGAAGTTGGTTGACGCCACGGTTTGGCCTGATGTGGGCCACCGGGCCGCCATGAAGCCACAGCCAGTTGACCACTGATCACACCGCCGCTCTTGAAGTCTTCGATGACGGCCAGAGTGTCGGCCTCGCTTTGCCCTGAAAGTCGGCGGGCTAGTTCGAAGCAAGGTGCGGGCGCGAATGCAGTCAAGGTCACCAACATGGTCGACTGGTCGCTACTGATGGCCAGGTGAGGGCTCCTGGCCGGCTCCTTGCATCAGGACGGGACTCCGAAATCTTCGAGTACGGGCCCGGGCTGGTTCTGCGCCGTTCCTGACGAGGTAGGACCATGGCTGACGAGGCTCGCACCATGGACTATGTCCGTCAACATGGCTATCCGGTTCCCGCCGTAGAGGAGATCTCCCACGACGGGATCCCCGCTACCAGGACATCGGCCGCAGGACCCCAACATGTCGTCGATCGAGCAGAAAGGAATATGGCGGGCGGTCGAGGCCGTTGAAGCCGAGACTTAACCACCGAGCGACTCGCCACAACGTCAGCCGGCGGTCGAGTGCCTGAACGTCTGACGACCGCAATCGCTCAGGGGGTAGTTGTGTTGATCACGTCCCCGGATGGATCCTTTCGGCTGACAGCTGCCCGATCAGCGATCTGGCGGTGTGAAACTCCTGTATGGTCCCAGGGCGCCAATCAAATCATCCACCAACAGGGGGGCGAATTGTTCAAGAAGCTGTTATTCGGTAGTGCCGCCGCGGCCGCGCTAGTAGCTATCCCTAGCGCCGCAGCTTTCGCGGATTCATGTACCAACGCTTCGCGCGACGTTCACGCGCCTGCGCCGGCGTGCTACTTGGAATGCACCAGCGGCCCCATAACTGTGGGCAACTGGGTATGGCTGCCAAGCATCGGTGTCCTCGAGCCCATATGGGGATTCGCTCCGCCAGGAGCCCTCGACTCTCAACTGCTCGGCACACCAGGTGCAAACGGCAACTACACCAACGGCCAGACCTCGTCGCTGCTCGGTGTGAGCGCCATCTGCAATGGCGGCGCAACTGCCCGCCAGCAGACCAACGGCATCCAGTCCGGCTGCGAATAGAAACAATCACTCGGTAAAGCGGCCGCCCTCAAGGGCGGCCGCTTTACGTCACCACGGACCTACCTCGGGCCCTACCGATGCTCTCGCTCAGAACGGCCACTTGGCGATCAGATGCTCGAACGAAGTCGACTCGTCCTCGTAGCGTCCCCCTAGCGCCGTTACCGCGTCGATGAATTGCTGGCGATAGCGGATCCCCGCCTCGATGTCCTCCACCGAGAGCAGGACCTGGTACTCCACAAGCTTCTCATGGTTCACCGTGCCGTCAGGGTGCAGAAGGCGCTGAACATCGTCGACCATTCCGAAGTCGATAGCCCACTGCGTTTCGTGACGTGGGACCGACTCGTCGCCGAAGTCCACGAACAGGATGGAGCCGAACTCCTTCAGGGTGCTCGACGTTCCGAGCGTCACCCGTTCTGCGGGGGATTCCGCCAACTCCTCGTCGCTGTGGTAACTCAGCAGCTTTACCCGGCCTGAGGAAACCGACAGCTCGCCGAGCCCATGATGGTGCAACAGCGGGTGATGGGGATGGCCTCTCATCAGGACGACCCCCGAGGCAGAGAAGTCGCTGCCGGAGTCCGAAGTGGGCGCTTCCATACCATCCATCGTCGCACACCCTCACCGGTGCGCGAGAGCCGCTACTTCGTCGGCACTCCACGGTTATGGAGGAGGTCCGAGCGTCCTTGTTACGTATCGGGGGCCACGGCGGTCAGACTCCCTGATCACCCGTGTCCCCCAGGAGGTCCGACCAGGTTGCCAGCGTTCGTCTTCCCCGGCCAGGGCGCCGAGCAGCCGGGGATGGGTGCCCCTTGGACGTTCCATCCCTCCTGGGAGATCGTCGAGGACGCTTCCGCCGTGTCGGGACAGGACTTCGCCCACCTGCTCCTGGACGCGCCTGCCGAGGAGCTGGCCGAGACCCGCAACGCCCACCTGGCGACGTTCATCTTCAGCCTCGTGGTCCTCGACGCGGTCGAGCGCCTCGGCATCGAGCCGACCGGCGTGGCGGGCCACTCGCTCGGCGAGTTCACCGCCCTCGCCGCCAGCGGGATCCTCGGTTTCGAGGAGTCGATCCGGGTGGTTGCCGAGCGTGGCGCGGCCATGCAGGAGGCCGCCGAAGCGCGGCGCGGTGTGATGGCGGTGGTGAGCGGTTGTGACGCGGACACCGTCGACATCGCGTGCCGGCTTGCTGACGGCGACGTGTGGCTGGCGAACTACAACGGCCCCGACGAGTCCGTCATCGCCGGCGAACCCGACCTGGTAGCGCTCGCGGGGGCGATCGCCGTGGGCATGGGCGCCCGCAAGGTGACGCCAGTGGACGCCGCCGGCGCTTTTCACACCCCTTGCATGGAGATGGCGAGGGGCCATCTTCGCAAGGCGTTGTCCTCGGCGACCTTCCACGACAGCGACATACCTGTCATCGCGAACGTCGACGGGCGCAACCACGAGGCAGGCGCCGAGTGGCCTCGGCTGCTGTCCGCCCAGCTCTGCAACCCGGTCCGCTGGCAGCAAAGCGTTCTCCGGCTCGGGGGGCTCGCGGAGCGCGGAGCCGACACGGAGCGCCTCTTCGTCGAGCTCGGGGCCGGCGATTCGCTGGCCGTGATGATCCGTCGGACGATCCCGAGCGCCACCGTCCTGACTGTGTCGGACCCTGCAGATCTCGACCGGCTCGTCGAGGCCGTCTCGGGCAGCGCCGCCATGCACGCCTTCGCCACCGGCCACCAAGGAGAGCACTTGTACGTATCCGAACGAGTCGTGATCAGCCCCGGCCCCGGGGTATTCGAGCCGGCGAGCGAGACCGACCTCTCCCCCGGCAGCGGCATCCAAGTCGGCACTCTGCTCGGGATGGTGTCGGGAGTCGAGGTTCGCTCGCCGTTCGCCGGGCGCCTGGAGGGGACGCTTGCCCATCCCGGCGAAAGGGTGCAGACCGGCCAGCCCATCGCATGGTTGCACGCGTCATGAGCGGCGCCGCGATCACCGGTTGGGGGACCGCCCTGCCGGATCGAGTCGTCACGAACCAGGACATCATGACCCTGTTCGAGACGAGCGACGAGTGGATCGTCGAACGGAGCGGGATCCACACCAGGCGGGCCGCCACCGGGCCATTCGTCGCCGTGCAGCCACCCCACCATCCCGAAGACGGGCTGGGCACCACCGCGTCCCTCGCAGTCGCTGCCGGTCGCGAGGCGATGAAGTCCGCAGGTGTCACAGGCGCCGAGATCGGGCTGCTCATCCTCTGCACGACGACGCCGGACCAGCTGATCCCCGCGAGCTCCTCCGCCGCATCGGCCGCGCTAGGCATCGCCGGTGGCGCCATGGACGTCAACGCGGCGTGCGCCGGGTTCACCTACGGGTTGGTAACCGCGGCCGGCATGGTGGCGATCGGCATGGAGCGCGTCCTGCTCATCGGCGCCGAAACCCTCACCCGTGCGACCAACTGGGAGGACCGCACCAACGCATTCCTCTTCGGCGACGGGGCGGGCGCCGTGGTGCTCGAAGCCACCGCCGGCGACAGCTCGCTGCTCGGATGGGATCTCGGTGTCGACGGGAATCTGGTCCGGCTCCTCTACGCGGACCACGGGTCGGGAATGGTGATGCACGGCCAGGAGGTGTTCCGCAAGGCGGTCCGTGCGACCGTCGACTCGGCGACGGCGTCGATGGAGCGCGCGAAGGTCACCGCCGGCGACATCGCCCTATTCGTCCCGCACCAGGCGAACATCCGGATCATGGACGCCGCGGCGTCGAGGCTCGGGATCCCACCCGATCGGGTCGCGTCGGTCATCGACAAGACCGGTAACACGAGCTCGGCGTCGATACCCCTGGCTCTCATAGACGCCGTCGAGACGGGAAGACTCAACGACGGCGACCTCGTCCTGCTGGCCGGGTTCGGCGCAGGCATGACCTGGGCGTCCGCCGTCTGGCGGTGGGGAAAGCCCTAGTCGCCCGCTACATTCGCCCTCGACCCTCGCAGCATCACCCATCTCTCAAACCCTGTAAGCCCATCACCGGAGGTAACCGTGGACAACGCCGAAGCGTTCGACAAGTTCAAGCAGTGCGCCGTTGAAGTTCTCCAGGTCCCCGAAGACAAGGTCAAGCCAGAGGCGAGCTTCGCGGACGACCTCGACGCCGACAGCCTCGACCTGGTGGAGCTGGTGATGGCGCTCGAGGAGCAGTTCGGGATCACCGTCGAGGAGTCAGAGCTCGAAGGCGTCCAGACCGTTGGGCAGGCCTTCGACCTCGTCAGCGCCAAGCTCTGATGCTGGCCGTCCACCCTTCTCCTGACGGCAGTGGGGCGGTCCAGGGCCGCAGGATCGCCGTAACAGGCCTCGGCGTCGTGTCGTCGTGCGGTGTCGGGCGCGACGCGTACTGGCAGGGGCTCCTCGGGCCGGCGCCCGACGGCCCCCGCAGGATCGTCGACTTCGACGCGACGTCGGTCTACGGCCCCAAGGACATACGCAGGGTGGACCGCTTCACGCAGTTCGCGGCCGTCGCCGCGGAGGAAGCCATATCCGACGCCGGCGGAGTCTCGGCGATCGGGGCGGATCCCGACAGGATCGGGGTGATCGTCGGCACCGGGGTGGGCGGCATCGAGACCCTCGAGGAGCAGATCATTGTCCGGCTCGAACGCGGGCCACGGCGCGTGAGCCCCTTCCTGGTGCCGATGATGATGGGAAACCGCGGGGCTGCCGACATCTCGATGCGCTACGGCTTTCGCGGCCCGTGCGAGGCGACCGTCACCGCCTGCGCAGCGGGCACCCACTCAGTCAGCAACGGCGCTCGCCTCGTGGCCACCGGCCGCTGCGACGTCGTGATCGCCGGTTCCGCCGAGGCCGCGATGACAGAGACGAGCATTGCCGGCTTCTCGAACATGACGGCCCTGTCGACGAGCGGGGTATCCATGCCCTTCGACGCGAAGCGCGACGGGTTCGTCATGGGTGAGGGCGGCGCGATCCTCGTCCTGGAGGACTACGACCGCGCGGTCGAGCGTGGGGCCAAGATCTACGCGGAGATCCTCGGCGCGGCCAGCTCGGCCGACGCGCACCACATCACCGCCCCCGCGCCGGGAGGAACCGGTGCGGTCGCTTGCATGGAGCTCGCGCTGCTCGACGCCGGCGTGGGTGCGGCCGAGGTGACGCACGTGAACGCGCACGGCACCTCGACCCCTGCCAACGACCTCGCAGAATCTCAGGCGATCGTCAAGGTGTTCGGTTCCCCCGGGCCGGCGGTCACCTCGATCAAGGGGATCACGGGACATTCGCTGGGGGCGGCCGGGTCGTTGGAGGCGGTGGCGCTGGCATTGACGATCGAGCGGGGCTTCATCCCCCCGACTGCCGGGCTGACCGAGCAGGACCCGGAGATCCCGATCGACATCGTGACCGGCGAGGGCCGCGTGTGGGCGCCGGCGCCGGCACTCTCCAACTCCTTCGGGTTCGGAGGCCACAACGGGACCCTCGTCATGGGTCCCGCCAGCTGACGCCCAGGGCTGCTACCCCGCGAGCGCGGCGAGCAGGTTCTTCGGGGTGTCCGCCGGAGAGATCTTGTACCAGACCTCCTCGAGCTTCCCTTTCTCGTCGATCAGGAAAGCCGAGCGCAGGATTCCCATGTACTTCTTGCCGTACATCGACTTCTCGGTCCACACTCCGTAGGCCTCCGCGACCGAGTGGTCCTCGTCGGCGAGAAGCGGGAAGCCGAGACCGTACTTGTCGTCGAACTTCTGCTGCTTTGCGGGTGGGTCGGGGCTGATGCCGACGACCGCCGCACCGCCGATGTCACCGAGGATGTCGCGCAGACCGCACGCCTGGGCGGTGCAGCCCGGCGTGTCGGCCTTGGGGTAGAAGTAGACCAACACCTTGCGGCCCTTGAAGTCCGAGAGCATCACCTTCGTCCCGGACTGGTCGAGCAGGTTGAAAGACGGAGCCTTCTCGCCGGCGTTGAGAGACATGGCCGAATGCTAGCTGTGACGGCGAGGCGGCCAGTCGAATGTCGCGTCCCGGGACGCCACCACTAGCGTCGGGAGAGATGACGCCGGCTCCCCCCGCCGACCTCAGCGTAGGAGGCTTCAGCTCCACGCCTCCGTGGCTGATCGACCTCGACAACCTCGCATGGCGGTCGGGGTGCGACGCGCTCCGTGAGCGGACGGCGGCCCAGGTGCCGCAGCTTCTGCGCCGGCGCATGCTCCCACCCGGCGCAAGGGTCGTGAAGGTCGGGGCGAAGCTGGGCACGGCGCTGGGGGGCTGGTACTTCCTCGACCGGCGCAAGGCTCGAAAGCTGGGCCGGCCGGAGCTGTCGAGGGCGGGCCTGTCCCTGCGGTTGCGCACAGCCTTCCAGGCGCTCGGGCCGACCTACATCAAGCTCGGCCAGATTCTCTCGTCGGGCGAGGGCCTCTTCCCCGCCGAGTTGGTGAACGAGTTCCGCCTGCTGCGTGACAAGGTTCCAGCCGAGACGTTCGAAGTCGTGCGAGAGGTCGTGGAGCACGATCTGCGCTCGCCGCTCGAAGACGTGTTCGAGTGGTTCGACCGCAAACCCATCGCCGCCGCCTCCATAGCGCAGGTTCACGCCGCCAAGCTCCGCACCGGCGAGGAAGTCGTCGTGAAGGTGCAGCGGCCGACCGTCAACGAGACCGTCCGGACCGACCTCGCCGCGATGAGCTGGATAGCGCCGTTCCTCATCGGGCGGATCCCCGTCACGGCGTTGGCGAACCCGCCGGCGCTGGTGGAGCTGTTCGCGGAGACGATCGTCGAGGAGCTCGATTTCCGCCTCGAGGCGGACAACATGCTCGACGTCGCCCACGTCCTCGCGTCCACCGATCAGAGGTCGGTCGTGGTCCCACGGCCTCACCCGACGCTCGTAACGCCGAGGGTGCTGGTGATGGAGCGCCTCGACGGGTTCTCCTTCGACGACGTCGAGGGGATGAAGGCCGCCGGGATCGACACCGAGGCGGTGGTCCGGGCGCTGATGATCCAGTTCCTCGAGGGCGCCACTCTGTTCGGCGTCTTCCACGGCGACCTCCACGGAGGGAACCTGTTCGTCCGCAAGGACGGGACGATCGCGTTGCTGGACTACGGCATAACCGGGCGCCTCGACGAACAGCGCCGGCTGGCGTTCCTCCGGATGTTGATGGGCGGCACTATCAACGACACCAAGATGCAGCTCGCCGCCCTGCGCGACCTCGGCGCCCTCCCGCCGGACACCGACCTCGACTCGGTGATCATCGACCTTGGGCTCGATCAGCCGGTAAAAGACCCGACCCAGATGACTCCAGACGAGCTGCTCGCCGAGATCCGGGAGATGATCAAGAAGCTGCTCGGCTACGGGGCCCGCTTCCCGAAGGTCCTCATGCTCTACGTGAAGGACCTCCTGTTCATCGACGGCGCGCTGGCAACACTGGCGCCCGACGTGGACCTCTTCTCCGAAGTCACCCAGATCGCCATGTACTTCACCGAGCGTTATGGCGAGCGCATCGCGGCGGAAGTCGGCGTCGACCCGCGCCAGCAGGCCATCGACCTCGACGGAATGCGGGCGCAACTCGGTGTCAGCTCCGAGGTCGAGCGTATGACGTACCGCGACCTGCAAGCCCGGCGGGAGTTGATTAGGAAGCGCATGGAGGAGCACCGAAGGGGTCGTTGAGCCGGTCCTCGGGTACCCTGGAAAGCCGGTCTCGAGCAGCGCACCGGCCGCTCTTTTCTCCCCCCTAGGAAGTCCTCATGCAACGCGCCGATCTCCGCAACGTCGCCATCGTGGCGCACGTTGACCATGGCAAGACGACGCTCGTCGACGCCATGCTCCGCCAGTCCGGGGCGTTCCGGGCCAACCAGGAGGTCGCCGATCGGGTCATGGACTCGATGGACCTCGAGCGGGAGAAGGGCATCACCATCCTCGCCAAGAACACCGCCGTGCAGTACGGCGACCTCACGATCAACATCGTCGACACCCCCGGGCACGCCGACTTCGGCGGCGAGGTCGAGCGCGGGCTGACGATGGTCGACGGGGTGCTGCTCCTCGTCGACGCGAGCGAGGGCCCGCTGCCGCAGACCAGGTTCGTCCTCCGCAAGACCCTCGAAGCGCGCCTGCCCGTCATCTGCGTCATCAACAAGATCGACCGCCCAGACGCGCGCCCAACCGAAGTGATCGACGCGGTCTACGAGCTGTTCATCGACCTCGGTGCCGACGAGCATCAGATCGAGTTCCCGATCGTCTACTGCAACGCGCGCGCCGGCAAGGCTGCGCTCGATCCCGCCGGCGTCGAGGACACGCCGGATCTGAAGGTCTTGCTCGACCTGCTGGTCGAGACCATCCCGGCGCCCACCTACGAGGAGGGCCACCCGTTCCAGGCTCTCGTCACCAACCTCGACGCCTCCCCCTATGTCGGGCGGCTCGCGCTGTGCCGCATCTGGAACGGCTGGGTGAAGAAGGGCCAGTCGGTCGCGTGGTGCCGCCACGACGGTTCCATCGAACGGGTGCGCCTGTCCGAGCTGTACGTGACAGAGGCTCTCGACCGGGTGGACGCGCCACCCGAAGGCGCCGGCCCCGGCGACATCATCGCCGTCGCTGGCATCCCCGAGATCATGATCGGCGACACGCTCGCCGACGCGGACGACCCGAGGCAGCTGCCTGTCATAACGATCGACGATCCGAGCATCTCGATGACGATCGGCGTCAACACCTCGCCGCTGGCTGGGCGCGCCGTCGGCGGCGCTCATCCGGGCACGAAGCTCACCGCGCGGTTGATCAAGAACCGCCTCGACGCGGAGCTGGTCGGCAACGTGAGCATCAGGGTCCTTCCCACCGAGCGGCCCGACACGTGGGAGGTTCAAGGCCGCGGCGAACTGGCCCTGGCGGTGCTGGTCGAGCTGATGCGCCGCGAGGGTTTCGAGCTGACGGTCGGCAAGCCGCAGGTGCTCACCAAGGAGATCGACGGCAAGCTGCACGAGCCGATGGAGCGCGTTTCGGTGGACGTGCCCGAGGACTTCATGGGTGTGGTGACGCAGCTGCTGTCATTGCGCAAGGGCCGGATGGAGTCGATGGCCAACCACGGCACCACGGGTTGGTGCCGCATGGACTGGCTGGTTCCGTCCCGTGGGCTGATCGGCTTCCGGACCGAGTTCCTCACCGAGACCCGCGGGACCGGGCAGCTTCACCACGTGTTCGACGGGTACGAGCCGTGGCACGGGGAACTGCGCACCCGGCCGAACGGGTCGATGGTCGCGGACCGGCTCGGCCAGACCACCGCCTACGCGCTGACCAACCTGCAGGAGCGCGGGGCGTTGTTCGTCGGACCGGGCATCGACGTCTACGAAGGGATGATCGTCGGCGAGAACGCGCGGTCGGAGGACATGGACGTCAACCCGACGAAGGAGAAGAAGCTCACCAACATGCGCGCCGCCGCGGCCGACGAGACGGTGAGGCTGGTGCCGGCGTTGAGCCTGTCGTTGGAGCAGGCACTGGAGTTCATCCGCGAGGACGAGTGCGTCGAAGTGACCCCGTCGGCGGTCCGGTTGCGCAAAGTGGTTCTCGACCAGTCCGAGAGAGGCAGGCGGCGCGCGGCGATCCGGGGTCCGCGTAGCTAGAGCTGACTGCGGGCCTCTTCAGCCTTAGTTGAGCGCGGGGTCGTCGGGATAGGAGGCGACCAGAGCAAGCGATCCGGGCTGGCGGCGGAGCACCGACTTCCAGAGCTGTTCGGGATCGTCGCAGAACGCGTCTTCGGGCTCCGCGTCGACGACCCACCAGGCCCCCGCAGCGATCTCTGCCTCGAGTTGCCCCGACGCCCAGCCCGCGTAACCCGCGAACAGGCGAACCTCGCTCAGCGAGCTCTGCAACACATCGGGATCCATGTCGAGGTCGAGTGTTCCGATGTCGGAGGTGACAGGCTTCCACTCGCCGGGGGGTGCAGCGCCGGCGGGATGACCGTGCGAGCGCGCGAGGCATATGACGGCGTCGTGCTGCACGGGTCCGCCGACGAAGATGACCGCCGGCGACGCGGCCATGTGCACCCACCGGGGAAGAGGCGCGGCGACGGTCGTCTCGCTCGGCCTGTTGAGGACGACGCCGATAGCACCGTCGTCGTCGTTGTATGCGATGAGGAACACGACGGTACGGTCGAAGTTCTGGTCCGGCAAGAGCGGGTTGGCGACAAGTAGGCGGCCGGCCTGGACGAACTCGAGCTCCACAGTGACTAGCTTGCCACCATGAGAGCAGTCACCGTCCTCCCCCTCAAATCCGGCACCGTCGACCTCACCGAGTTACCGGATCCGCCGGAATCCGACGGGGAAGTGCTGGTCAAGACGCGGGCGGTCGGTGTGTGCGGCACGGACCTCGAGATCATCGCGGGTGAATACGGTTGGGCTCCTCCCGGCGAGGAGCGTCTCGCGATAGGTCACGAGTCGCTGGGCGAGGTCGTGTCGGCACCTTCCGGCGGCGAGTTCGCGGCCGGTGATCTTGTTGTCGCGATCGTGAGGCGGCCCTGCAACCACTGCTCCAACTGCGCCGTCGGCGAGTGGGACATGTGCCGGTCCGGCGACTATGTCGAGTGGGGAATCAAGCAGCACCACGGTTACGCGCGCGAGCACTACAGGATCACACCCGACTTCCTGGTGAAGATCGACCCGTCGCTGGGCAACCTCGGCGTGCTGCTGGAACCGACGACGGTTGTGGCCAAGGCGTGGGACCACATCTCGCGCATCGGTGCGAGAGCGGAGTGGGAGCCGAAGTCGGTGCTCGTAACAGGCGCCGGGCCGATCGGGCTGCTGGCGGCGTTGCTCGGTGTTCAGCGCGGGTTGGAGGTCCACGTGCTCGACCAGGTGACCGAGGGCTTGAAGCCCACGTTGGTCGAGAAGCTCGGCGCGCACTACCACAGCGGTAACGTCGCCGACGTCGGCATCTCGCCCGACGTCGCCATCGAGTGTACTGGCGTGGGGCAGCTCATCTTCGACGTGATGGATGCCGCCGGCAGTAACGGAGTGGTGTGCCTGACCGGCGTCTCGTCCGGCGGGCGCGAACTGTCGGTGGACGTGGGCATGCTCAACCGCCGGATGGTCCTCGAGAACGACGTCGTGTTCGGATCGGTCAACGCCAACCGGCGCCACTACGAGGCGGGGGCTCAGGCCCTCGCGGACGCCGACAAGGATTGGCTGGGGAAGCTGATCACGCGGTCGGTGCCGTTGGAATCGTGGCGCGACGCGTACACACGCCAGCCCAACGACGTCAAGGTCGTGCTGGAGCTCGCCGCCGGCGGCTGAGCGCGGCACGCAACGTCGCGGCCACAGATGCCGGCTTGGTGGTGAGCGCCCGCCAGTCCGTCACGTAGAGATCCCAGCCTTGCAGGTGGAGGGTGTTGCGCCGTTCGTCGTCGCGCGCCTTGTGTTCGGGAGTGAAGTGCCAGACGTAGCCGTCGACTTCCCAGGCGATGTTGGTGACGGAGGGGGTGGCGGCGGGCGTGGCGACTGTGGCCGGTGCGGCGGCTGTGGCCGGTGCGGCGGCGCTTGTCGGCGTGTCCGTGTCCCCCAGCACGAAGTCGATGCGGAACTCGCCGTCCGGGCCGGTCTTGAGCTCACGGGATACAAGTGGCAGGCGGTACCGGCGGAGGAACTCGATGGCCCGGCTTTCCAGCACACTCGGAGTGGGTCCCCCGAGGTAGCCACGCTCGATGAGGCGCCCTCGAAGCCGGCCGACCCCGTTGCGACCCTGGCGGGACCGGCGACCTATCTCTGCCCGCAAGCCGGCGATGGTGATCAGACGACTGGCGAGACCTCGATCCAGAGCCTTGTCTAGAACCTGGAGGTCGCGAACGGTGGCGGCCAGGTCCACGAAGGTTCGCAGCGGGTCGGTACACGGGATGCCCTTCCACACCTTCACCCGCGCTGGATCGAGATCGCTGCTGCGATGAACGTCGAACCCGTAGCTGCGCGGCCGGGCAGGGCTCGGAACTCCAACCGACGCCCGTTGCCCGGCCTCGCCCCAGTCGAGCAGACCCCACATGTACGCCGCCGCCTGATGGGAGGCAACCGCGCACGGACCGGCGGCAAGGACCGAGGCCATGATCGCCTGCTCTGGCGTTTGTGGGCTCGCGGAATGCCGGTACACACCAGGGCTGACCTCGATCCACGCGCCCGTTCGCAGCTGGGTCCTGATCTTGGCTTCGGTCATCCCGAGAGCCCGCGCGTCGCGGCGCGAGATGACGCCGTATTGGCGGCGGAGCAAGTCGGTGACCCGGTGGTCCATGACGTTTCATTATATTTCATGCTACGTTCCACGGGACGAGCGATTTTTGCGGGACGGATCCGTCGAGAGATGACAGCTGTGTCCCCCAAAACGTGGTTGTCCCTCAAAAAGCGGGATGGGCGGGATGGAGAGCAAGAGCAGGCGCACCCGGGCCGGAGGCGCCCCGCGCCGGCGCCCGCGTCGGCGCACCCGGGCCCGAGGCGCCCCGCCCGAAGCCGCGTCAGCCGGCGTCGAGAGCGGAGCGGAACTTCGCCACTGCCTCGCCCACCGCCCCAGGCCCCTTGCCGTCCAGCAGCATCCGCATGAGGGCCGACGCCACGACCACCCCGTCGGCGCCGGCGGCGGCGGCCGCCGCCTGCTCGGGGGTGGAGATTCCGAAGCCCATCACGACCGGCTTGTCGGTGAGCGCCTTCAGCCGGCGGGCGAGGACGGAGGCGGAACCGGCCAGCGTGTCGCGCTCCCCTGTCACGCCCATGAGGTTCACCCCGTAGACGAACCCGTGCGACCGGGCGCAGATCGCCGCGAGGCGGTCGTCGGGGGTGACCGGCGCGGCGAGCAGGGCAGTCTCCACGCCGGCGGCCAATGCCTCCTGCTCCCACTCCGAGGACTCCTCCAAGGGCACGTCGGGCAGGATCGCACCGCGCACGCCGGCGCCGGCGAGCATCCGGGCGAAGCGCCGGTGGCCGGCCCGGTAGACGATGTTGTAGTAGGTCATGGCGACCAGCGGCACGCCGGCGTCGACGGCCGCTATCTGGTCGAGGATCGAGGCCGGGGTGGCGCCGCCGGCGAGGGCCCGCACCGATGCTTCCTGGATGGTGGGACCGTCCATCACGGGGTCGGAGAAGGGGATGCCGATCTCCACGAGGTCGGCGCCGGCGGCCACCATCGCCTCGAGCGACAGGGTCCACTCGCGGTCGAACCCGCCGGTGACGTAGGTGATCAGGAGCTTGCGGCCGGCCGCCACCGCGGCGCGCAGGGTGGACTCGACGGGCACGCCGGCCGGCGGGTCCGCCGGCGGGTCCGGCATGTTCAACGCAGGACCTTCATCACTTGCTCGGCGTCCTTGTCGCCGCGTCCGGACAGGGTGACCAGGACCGTCGAGCCGGCGGGGACGTCGCCCGAGCGGGCGGCGCGGGCCAGCCAGGCGAGCGCGTGGGCGGGCTCGAGGGCCGGGATGATCCCCTCGGTCCTCGACAGGAGCTGGAGGGCATCGAGGACCTCATGGTCAGCCGCTGACTCGTAGGTCGCCCGGCCGGTCGCCGCCAGGTAGGCGTGCTCGGGGCCGATGCCCGGGTAGTCCAGGCCGGCGGAGATCGATTCGGCCTCGAGGATCTGGCCCCACTCGTCCTGCAGGATGTAGGAGTGCATCCCGTGGAGGATGCCGGGGACGCCGTGCCCGATCGCGGAGCCGCCGGCGGCTTCCACCCCGACCAGGCGGGCGCCGGTCTCGACGAACCCGGCGAACGTCCCCGCCGCGTTCGACCCTCCGCCCACGCAAGCGACGACCAGGTCGGGGTCGGCGCCGCCGAGCAGCTCCCGGCACTGCGAGCGCGCCTCGTCGCCCACGACCCGCTGGAACTCGCGGACCATCCAGGGATAGGGATGCGGGCCCATCACCGATCCGAGGCAGTAGTGGGTCGTCTCGACGGTGGCGACCCAGTCGCGCAGGGCCTCGTTGACCGCGTCCTTGAGGGTCCGGCTGCCGGAGCGCACGGGGCGCACCTCGGCGCCGAGCAACTCCATGCGAAAGACGTTGAGCGCCTGGCGTTCGGTGTCGACCTCTCCCATGTAGACGACGCATTCCAGGCCGAACAGGGCCGCCGCCGTCGCCGACGCCACGCCGTGCTGGCCGGCGCCGGTCTCTGCGACCATCCGCGCCTTGCCCATTTCGAGGGTGAGGAGTCCCTGGCCGAGCACGTTGTTGATCTTGTGCGAGCCGGTGTGGGTCAGGTCCTCCCGCTTGAGCAGAACCCGCACGCCGAGGTCCTCGGAGAGCCGGCGGCATTCGGTCACCGGTGTCGGCCGGCCGGCGTAGTCGCGCAGAAGCGCCTCGTAGCGCCGGCGGAAACTCTCGCTGGCCCAAGCCGTGCGAAACGCCGCCTCCAACTCCTGGCACGCCGGCACCAACGACTCCGGCACGTACCGGCCCCCGAAATCCCCGAAGCGTCCACCCCGTCCCGGCTCGCCCATCCGGACAGCGCTCAAGCGTCCTCCTGCCAGTCGTAGGGGGCGCTGTCGGGCGCGTCCTCGCCCGGGGAGCCGGCGCCGCCGGCGCCTGCGCGGGCGGGCATCGGCCCGTGCTCGCGTTCGATCTCCTCCGCCGCCGCCCGAGCCGCGGCTATGAATTCGCGCAGCTTGATCGGGTCTTTCTTGCCCGGCTCGCGTTCAACACCCGTGACGACGTCCACGCCCCACGGCTTGGTGCGCGCGATGGCGGCCGACACGTTTCCCGGGTGGAGGCCGCCGGCGATCATGAGCAGCGGGCCGGGAGGTACCTCGGCCGCCAGCGACCAGTCGAACACCTCACCCGAACCGGGGTTGGGCGCGTCGAGCAGCACGACGCCGGCGCCGTAGTTGGCGGCCTTGCGCACCCGGGGATCAGCCGCAGGGAACGCCTGGATCACCATCGGGACGCGGGTGCTCAGCCAGGTGGAGTCCTCTGGTCCCTCGTGGCCGTGCAGCTGGACCGCCTTCAACCCGGCTATCTGCGTGATCGCGAGAACCCGTTGCGGGGACTCGTCGCGGAAGACACCGACGGCGATGATCTCGGGAGGCAGGCGCTTGACGATGTCGGCGACGTGCTGGGGCGCGACCTGCCGGGGCGAAGGCGCGAACACGAAGCCGACGGCGTCGGCGCCCATCGCCACCGCGAGGAGCGCGTCCTCCTCCGATGTGGTCCCGCAGACCTTGACGAACATCAGCGCGACCGGGCGGCGCCGGCGGCGGTGCGGGCCACGCCGGCGAGGTCGGCCACGGCCGCCGCCGGGTCGGCGCTGCGCACGAGCGACTCGCCGACCAGCACCGCGTCGAAGCCGGCGTCGGCGAGGCGCGCAACGTCGTCGCGGCCGCGGATGCCCGATTCGGCGACCCTGCATATTTCCCGCGGGAGCGACGCGCCGACACGCGATGCCCGGCCGGTGTCCACCTCGAAGGTGAACAGATCGCGCTGGTTCACGCCCACCAACGTCGCGCCGGCGGAGAGCGCGCGGGACGCCTCGGCCTCGTCGTGCACCTCGACGAGCGCGTCCATACCCAGCGATCGCGCGAGCCCGAGGAACTCGGCCAGCTCAGTGTCGGACAGCGCCGCGACGATCAGCAGGATCGCGTCGGCGCCCATGACACGCGCGTCGAGGACGTCGTGGGCGCTGACGGTGAAATCCTTGCGCAGGACCGGCAAGAGGGTCGCGTCGCGCGCGGAACGCAGGTCGCCCTCCGACCCTTCGAAGAAGTCCGTGTCGGTCAAAACGGACAGCGCCGTGGCGCCGCCTCGCTCGTACGCCCCGGCGATCGCCGCGGGATCGAGTCCGGGGTTGAGCGGTCCCTTGCTCGGGCTGGCGCGCTTCACCTCCGCGATGACGGCCAAGCGATCTCCAGCTCGAAGCGCCGACTCGAAACCACGTGCTGCACCTGCCGAGCGTGCCGCCGCCTCGAGCCCCACGGCGTCGCGCGTGTCGTCGGCCGCGGTGGCGCGGTGCGAGGCGATGATTCGGTCCAGGTAGGTGGCCACGGCTGTTCGAGCCTACCCGGCCACCTCAACAGCCCCCGTTGGGTTGCGTGGTCGTAGTGGTGACGCCGGGGGATCCGCCCGTGCCGCCGCTGCCGCTGCCGGTGGGGGTGCACTGCGTCGTCGTCGTCGGCTCCACACAGCTGGGGACGGACACCGGCTGCGGCGCGCCCGAGCCGATCTCCACGCTCAGCGGGTTGTCGCCGGCGCTCGAGCAGCTCAGCTGGAACAGCGCCTGTCCGTTCGATCCGGTTGTCTGAGGGTTGCCGCTGTAGACCGTCCATCCCGCGCTGGCGAGGGTCACCTGCAGGCCGGCCACGGGTTGGTTACGGACGATGCCGTTTCGGTCAACGGTCGGGTTGGTGACCTCGACGACGAGGTTGACGGGCTGGCCTACGACAGCGACGCCCGGGTTGACCGACGTCGCCACGTCGGGTCCGGTGTAGGAGTCGAGGTGCAGCTGAACCTGGTGCGTCTCGGCGTCGCCGAGGAAGAAGATCTGCGGTTCGGTCAACGCGAGCGTCGGCGACTGCCAGGCTCGCACCCGGTAGCGCCCGCCGAGGATCGACCCGATGACGAAGCTGCCGTCGGCGGCGGAGGTGACGGTGGTAGTGGCCACCTGGTTGCCCACGAGCCGGTCCGCCTCGACCGTTGCGCCGCCGATGGGCCCGTTGGGACCGAACACCGTTCCGAGGATGCTCGCTTTGCCGGGCCCGATCGGCGGGACGGTCGTCGTGGTCGCGCCCGCGACGTGTGCCTGGCCGACCGCGTCGAGGTTGCCCGGAAGCGCCGGTCCTTGATTGCCGGCGCCTGCCTTGGCCGGAGGAGGTTTTCCAAAAGACAGGCTCTCGACGCCGCCGCAGCCTCCGGCGACGAGCACGGACACTGCGGCTAGGGCGAGGACGAGCGGCGCGCTCCGCCGGCGTCTCAACCGACCAGTCCCGCGAAGGTCATGGTCGCCCCTCCGGGGTCGACCGACAGGGGCGCTTCGACATCGACGCCGCGTTTGACGTACCCGAGGGCGACCCAGGTGCCGGCGGGCGTCTCGGCCGCGCTGGTCAGGACGCCCGCGGAGCCTCCGCCGGCGGTGACCAGCGCTGAGCCGGCATGCAACTTCGCATCGGACGACAGCCGGGCCAACCGGCGTGGCACGTTGCCGCCGCGAGAGTCGACCCGGGCGACCAGTTCCTGGCCGGTGTAGCAGCCCTTGGTGAAGCTCACGGTCCTCGGCACCAGCCCGGTCTCGCCCGGGATCGTCCGCTCGTCGAGCTCGGCACCCATCTTCGGCATCCCGAGACGTATGCGCTCCGCCTCGTGGGCATCGCCGTCCATCAGCTGCCATCCCTCGGGCACCGAGAGATCGTCACCGATCAGGTCGACTCCTTCGACGCCCGGCCACGCCGGATCCGCACGGGCGATCGAATCCACGTGGATCACTTCGCCACGCAAACCGAGCACCTTCCAATCGCGGGCTTCGAGCGTCACCTTCGTCCGCAGCTTGAACCGGTTGAGCCGCGCCACCAGCGCCTCGCCCCATCCTCCGTCGGTGTCGAGCAACCAGCGCTCCGGTGACAGGCGGGTGACCCGCGCCAGCGCGTCCACCTTTCCCTGCGGTGAGAGAACCCACGACCACGCGCTCGCACCGTCGGCGACGGCCATCACGTCCTGGCTGAGCTGGCCCTGCAGGTACGGTCCCGACTCCTCGCCCACGACCTCCACCACGTCACGGTCGAGCCAGACGGCGTAACGCTCAGGCACCGGCCATCTCCGCTCTCGCCGCGCTGATGCGGCGCGCACCGGGCACCGCCGCCAGCAGCGCGGCGGCCTTGTTGCGGCACTCGAGGTCCTCGTCGGCCGGGTCGCTGTCCGCGACGATCCCGGCGCCGGCCTGGACGCTGGCGGTGCCGTCGGGGGAGATCAGCATGGTGCGGATGGTGATCGCGGTGTCGAGGTTGCCAGAGAAGTCGAAGTAACCGATCACGCCGGCGTAGGGGCCGCGCTTCACCGGTTCGAGCTCGTCGATGATCTCCATCGCCCGGACCTTCGGAGCCCCGGAGACGGTGCCCGCGGGGAGTGTCGCTCGCAGGACGTCGATGGGCCCCAGACCCTCGCGAAGGCTGCCGGACACCTGCGACGTGAGGTGCATCACGTGGCTGTAGCGCTCGAGCGTCATGAGCTCGTCGACGTGCTCGGAGCCGTACCGGACGACACGGCCGACGTCGTTGCGAGCGAGGTCGACGAGCATCACGTGCTCCGCTCGTTCTTTCGGGTGCTCGGTCAGCTCGGCTGCCATCTTGCGGTCGTGCTCGTCGGTGCGGCCCCGCCGGCGGGTGCCTGCGATCGGGCGGGAGATGACCTTGCCGGACAGGAGCTGCACCATCGGCTCCGGCGACGAGCCGACGACGCACAGCTCCGGGTGACGCAGGAAGTACATGTACGGGCTGGGGTTGACCTGGCGCAACGACCGGTACAGGTCGAATGGGTCGGCGCCGAGGTCGAGCTCGAAGCGCTGCGAGAGGACGACCTGGAAGATGTCGCCGGCGAGTATGTGCTCCTTGGCGACCTCGACGGACTTGGTGAACATCTCCGCCGAGGTGCGCCGGCGGTACTCCGGCAGCTCGTCGTCGCGCTCGGGGGGCACGACGAGGGGCTCGTCGGCAGGACGGGCTCCCTCGGATGCGAACGCGTCGAGGCGGGCCACCGCCTCGTCGTACAGCGCGTCACACGCCGCCCGGTCGTCGCGCGCGGCCTCGGGGATCGGGACGGCGTCAACCAGGGTGACCCGTTGGCGCCAGTAGTCGTACGCGGCGACCTGCCCGACGACCGAGAGGATCGCGTCCGGGAAGCCCGACTCGTCGGGCGGCGGGTCGGGCAGGTGCTCGACCTCGCGCACGACGTCGTAGCCGAGGTAGCCGACGACGCCGCCGTGGAGGGGCGGCAACCCCTCGATCACCGGCGAGCGGCATTCGCGCAGCAGCGCCTCGAGGGCGCGCAGGACGCCCTGGTCGAGCGGGACCGATCGGGGCAGGCTGCCTTCGACGCCGATCCGGCCACCGCGGGCGATCAACGTCGCCAACGGCCGGCGCCCGACGAACGACCACCTCCCCCACCGCCCGGCGTGCTCCACCGACTCGAGCAGGAAGGCCCGGCCGGCCCCCGGGCCGCCGGCCACCCGGGCGAACGCGGCGACGGGTGTGGTCAGGTCCGCCAGCAGCTCGCGCCAGACCGGGACGACCGTGAAGTCGCGAGCCAGCGAGGCGAACTCGTCGCGCGAAAGGCCGTTCACCGCTCAGCCGGCGCCGGCGGGGTCCCCCTCGGCGGAGCCGGGCGCGGCCGAGCCGAAGGACCGGTAGAAGCAGCTGCGCTCGCCGGTATGGCACGCGCCGGCGCCCTCCTGCTCGACGACGAACAGCAGAGCGTCGCCGTCGCAGTCGTAGTACGCGGCGCGCACCCACTGGCGGTCGCCGCTGGTGTCGCCCTTGCGCCAGCGCTCCTGCCGGCTGCGCGACCAGAAGACGGTCCGGCCCGATTCGAGGGTCTCCGCGAGGGTGCCGGAGTTCATCCACCCCATCATGAGCACCTCGCCGGAGGCGTGGTCCTGGACGATCGCGGCGACGAGGCCGTCGTCGTTGTACTTGACGGCGGCCAGCTGGTCTGGGGTCGCTTCGATCGGGGCTGCTACCGGCATGCCCCCATCGTAGGAGGCCTCAAAGAGGCTCGGGGTGCCATTACTCAGGCGATCCTGCGAGTCTCCTCAGGTCGCGCGCCACTCTCTTTCGAAGGTCACCTGCCGGTCGAGGACGCTTAGGCGCAGCTCGTCCATCGCGATGGCTGCGAGGTCGGCGAGCACGGCGAGCTTGTCGTCGGTCCAGTCACGCGGGATGAAGTCGAGGACGCAGAGCGCGCCGACCGCGAAGTGGTCGGGGCTCTTCAGAGGTATCCCGGCGTAGGAGGCCACCCCCATCTCCACGACCGCGAGGTTCCCGTCGAGGCGGAGATCCAGGGCGGCGTCGGGAACGATCAGCGGCATGCCGCCGGTGACTACGTGCTGGCAGATCGAGTACTCGATCGGGGTCTGGCGTGCCTGGGCGATGTCGTCGGGAAGGCCATAGGAGCTCACGAAGAACTGCCGGTCGGGCTCGACGAGCGTGAGCAGCGCGACCGGCGCCTCGAGCAGCTCGGCGGCAAGCCTGGTCAGCCTGTCGAAGGTGGTACTCGGAGGCCGGTACAGCGGCACGATGCGGCGTACCGCAGCGAGCCTCTTCGGGTCGTTGACGATCGGGGACACGGTCGCAGGCACGGCATCTCCGGGACACTCAGGCGCGGCACTGCGCTTCCAATCAGGCCACTCTCTGTGTACAACCTGAGAGGGAAGGTGCGCAATGGGTGGAGGGCCTTTTTCAGGGCAATTTCAGGGAATCGTGACCTGTTGTTTACAGATAGAGACCCGTTCCGTCATCAACCCGCTCGGAAGCGACCGCGTGGAGGTCACGCTCACGAAGGATGAGATAGTCCTCGCCCTGCACCTCGACCTCGTACCTGTCCTCCGGGTTGAAAAGTACCTGGTCACCCGCCCGCACCGAACGGACGTGCGGGCCGGCGGCCACCACCTCCGCCCACGCGAGACGGCGGGCGACCTGCGCTGTCGCGGGGATCAGGATGCCCGCTCGCGACTTTCGCTCGCCCTCACCGCGGGGGATCTGGACCAGCACCCGGTCGGTGAGCATCTGCACGGCCTGCTTCGACGAGTCGGTCATCGGCAACCAAGCTAATCCTCTCGGACCGCGACGGGCCTCACGACGACGCCGGCGTCACGCATCGCGCGCTTCGCGTCGGCGACCGACGCCTCCCCGAAATGGAAGATCGAGGCCGCGAGCACGGCGTCGGCCCCGCCGGCGACCGCCCCCTCCACCAGGTGCGCGAGCACTCCCACCCCCCCACTCGCCACGACCGGGATCCCGACCAGGTCGACCACCGAACGCGTGAGCTCTATGTCGAAGCCCTTCCTCGTGCCGTCGCGGTCCATCGAGTTGAGGACGAGCTCGCCGGCGCCGCGGCGCTCGCATTCCTCGGACCACCGGAGCGCGTCGATGCCCGTCGCGTTGCGCCCACCGTGGGTGAACACCTCGAAGCCGGCGGTTCTCCGGCGCACGTCGATGCCGACCACGACGCACTGCGCGCCGAACGTGTCCGACAGCTCGTCGACGAGCTCGGGGCGGGCGACGGCGGCGCTGTTGACGCTCACCTTGTCGGCACCGACCCGGAGGAGCCTGCGCGCGTCCTCCAGTGACCGGACCCCGCCCCCGACGGTCAGCGGTATGAAGACCTGTTCCGCGGTGCGCGCTACGACGTCGACCATCGTGTCGCGGGCCTCCGCCGACGCGGTGATGTCGTAGAAGACGAGCTCGTCGGCCCCCTCGGTGTCGTAGCGCGCTGCGAGCTCCACGGGGTCGCCGGCGTCGCGGAGGTTGGCGAAGTTGACCCCTTTGACGACGCGGCCGGCGTCGACGTCGAGGCACGGGATGACCCTCACCGCCCTCATAACCTCGCCACCCTCATGGCAGCGAGACCGCTTCGAGAGCACGGCGGAGGTCGACGCGCCCTTCGTAGATGGCCTTGCCGACGATCACTCCGGCGAGGGCGCGGCCGGCGCATCGCACTCGCGCCAGGGCTTCGATGTCGTGGATGCCGGACACCCCACCCGACGCGACGATCGGCGCCCCAGTGGCCGCGAGGAGCGCGCTGAGGCCGTCGACGTCCGGGCCTTCGAGGCGCCCGTCGCGAGAGATGTCTGTCACTACCACGGCGGTGGCGCCGGCGCCCACCGCGTCGCGGACAAGCGCCTCGACCTCGACGGCCGACTCCTCGGTCCACCCGCGCAGGCGCACCCTGCCGGCGCGGTGGTCCACCCCTACCGCGATCTGCCCGGGCCACCGGTGCGCGGCTTCGGCGACCAGCGCCGGGTTCTGGACCGCGGCGGTCCCGATCACGACGCGGGCCACGCCCCGCGCGATCAGGTCCGCCGCGTCGTCGAGGGAACGCACGCCGCCGCCGGTCTGGACCCTCACGGCGGGCCCCACGGCTTCGACGATCGCGGCGACGACGGGCCGGTTCACGGGTTCGCCGGTCTTCGCCGCGTCGAGGTCGACGACGTGGACCCAGCGGGCACCCGCCTCGGCAAACGACCTCGCCGCCGCCACCGGGTCGTCGCCGTAGACGGTCTCCTGGTCGAAGTCGCCCTCCACGAGGCGCACGCAGCGCCCGCCGCGCAGGTCTATCGCCGGGAAGATCTCCATGGTCACCCAGCGGCTGCGACGAAGTTCGCGAGAAGCGCGAGGCCAGACGAACCGGACTTCTCGGGGTGGAACTGGGTGGCCCAGACGTTGTCCTTCGCGACCGCGGCGACGATGGTCCCGCCGTAGTCGCACGTCGCCACGACCGCGTCGCTCGGAGGCGGCGCGTAGGAGTGAACGAAATAGACCCACGGGTGCGGGCCCAAGCCGGCGACGAGTGGGTGATCGGGACGGGTCAGGTCGAGCTGGTTCCACTGCATCTGGGGCCGCTTGACCCCTGCAGGAAGCCTTTGCACCTTGCCGGGCAGGACGCCTAGGCCGGTGGTGTCCGGCGACTCCTCGGAGCCGTCGTAGAGCATCTGCAGGCCCACGCAGATCCCCAGGAACGGTTTTCCCGAATCGATCGCCTGGAGCGCGACCCGGTCGAGACCGGTGGCGCGCAGAGCTTCGATGCAGCGACCGAAGCTGCCGACGCCCGGCAGTACCACCGCGCCCGCGGATGACGCCACGTCGGGATCGCTGACGAGCTTGGCGTCGGCCCCGAGATGCTGCAGGGCCTTCTCGGCGGAGCGCAGGTTCCCGATGCCGTAGTCGAGAACTGCGATCAAAGCGTTCCCTTGGTCGACGGCACTCCGCCTCCCTCGACCCGCACGGCGTCCCTCAACGCCCGCGCGACGCCCTTGAACGAAGCCTCCAGAATGTGGTGCGAGTTCTTGCCCGACACCATCCGCAGGTGGAGAGTTATCCCCGCGGAGGTGACGAACGCCCGCCAGAACTCCTCGGCCAGCTGCGGGTCGAACGGAGGGTCACCGATCGGGTAGGCGTCGCCGCCGGCGCCGGGGTCCACGTCGTAGACGAGGTAGGGGCGCCCCGACAGGTCGAGCGCCACCGAGATCAGCGCCTCGTCGAGCGGAACGTCGATCGAGGCGAACCGCCGGACTCCGGCTTTGTCCCCCAGCGCCTCGCGCAACGCGTCTCCAAGGAGGATCCCCGTGTCCTCGACGGTGTGGTGCGCGTCGACGTGCAGGTCGCCCTTGGCTTCGAGGGCGAGGTCGAAGCCGGCGTGCTTGCCGAGCTGCGAGACCATGTGGTCGAAGAAGGAGAGGCCGGTCGCGACGGTGACGTCGCCGGTGCCGTCGATGTCGAGGCGCAGCCGGATGGAGGTTTCCTTGGTGGAGCGCTCGCGCTCGACCATTCGCCTACTTGTCACCTAGAACCTCCTGGAGGGCGGAGAGGAAGGCGTCGTTTTCCGCCGGGGTGCCGATCGTCACGCGCAGGCACCCTTCGAGTCCAGGCCACGACGACGTGTCGCGCACGAGGACGGACCGCTGCAGCAGGCCCTGCCACACCTCGGACCCCTTGCGCCGCTCCGGGCGTAACAGCACGAAGTTCGACTGCGACGGCCAGGTGGTGACCCCGAGGCGCTCGAGCGCTGCGACGACGCGCTGCCGCTCGCGGACGATGAGCCCGACCCGCTCCTCCATCTCCGGGGCGAACTCGAGCGCGAGGCGGCCGGCGGCCTGCTTCAGCGCGTCGAGGTGGTAGGGCAGGGCGACTCTCTCGAGTGTGGCGACCACTTCGGGAGGGCCGAGCAGGTACCCGAGCCGCGCCGCGGCCATCGACCAGGTCTTGGAGAACGTGCGCGTCACGACGAGCGGGCGCGAGCCGCCGACGAGGTCCGTGGCCGACCAGTCGGCAAACTGGCCGTAGGCCTCGTCGACGACGAGCAGGCCCGGGCTCGCTTCGAGAACGTGCTCGACGGTCGTGAGGTTCTCCGCCATGCCGGTCGGGTTGTTGGGCGAGCAGAGAAACGTGATCGACGGGTTGTTGGCGGCCAGCACATCGTCGACTTCTGCGAGATCGAGCGAGAAGTCCGCCCGGCGCCGGCCTTCGACGACCGCGGTGGCGGTGAGGTGCGCGATGTGCGAGTGGAGCGCGTACGTCGGCTCGAACACCGCCGCGCTACGGCCGGGACCTCCGTAGGCGAGGCAGATCGACTGGAGGACCTCATTGGAGCCGTTGGCGCAGAACACCTGGTCCGCTCCGACCCCGTGGAACCGCGCGATCGCCTTGCGGAGACCGGTGGCGTTGCGGTCCGGGTACCTGTTGAACGGGATCTGCCGCATCTCGGCGGCGAGAGCGTCGAGCCAGGCGGGAGGAGGCGGAAGGGGCGACTCGTTGGTGTTGAGCCGCACGGAGACGTCGACCTGCGGGGAGTGGTAGCCCTCTCGAAGGCCGAGGTCCTCGCGCGGTTCGGGGAGCGGCATCAGGAGGTCCTGCTGCCGGCCCGCATGAGCACCGAGTCCGCGTGCGCGGCGAGCCCTTCGCTCTCGGCCATGGCGGCGACATGGGGCGCGAGCCGCTCGAGAGCGGAACGTTGCACGTCGACCAGGTGGATGAATTTGCAGAAGTCGTCGACGCGCAGCGCGCTGCCGAAGCGCGCCGAGCGAGCTGTGGGAAGCACGTGGTTGGGTCCCGCGGCGTAGTCGCCGAGGCTGGCGGGTGCCCACAGGCCGAGGAACACGGCGCCGGCGCTGCGAAGCAGGGGGACCAGCGATTCGGGGTCGTCGTTGAGCAGCTCGAGGTGCTCGGCGGCCACGGCGTTCGCGACGGCCATCGCCTGCTCGGGTCCGTCGACCAGGACGGAGAACCCGCCGCGCGTGAGGGTGGATTCGATCTCGGCGCGGCGCGGCGATGCTGCGGTGATTCGCTCCACTTCGGCGGCGATCGCCTTCGCCGCGTCGGGGGACCACGTGATCAGGTAGGCGAGTCCGTCGGGCCCGTGCTCGGCCTGCACGACGAGATCGACCGCGGCGTACTCCGGCGGGGTCGATTCGTCGGCCACCACCGCGACCTCCGACGGCCCGGTGAAAGCCGACGGCACGCCAACCGCGCCCTCGCCGGCCACGAGTCGCTCCGCGATCGCGACGTAGCGGTTCCCTGGCCCGACGATGACGTCCACCGCCGGGATCGACTCCGTCCCGTACGCGAGCGCGCCGATGGCCTGCGCGCCACCGACGCGGTAGACCTCGTCGACACCGGCGATCGCCGCCGCGGCGAGGATGGCGTCGGCGATCGCGCCGTCGGGACCCGGTGGTGAGCACATCGCGAGCGCCCCCACGCCTGCGACGCGCGCCGGTGCAGCGGTCATCAGCACCGTTGAGGCCAGCGGGGCCCGCCCTCCCGGGACGTACAACCCCGCCCTGTCGACGGCACGGCGGGCTTCCCGCACGACGATCCCGTCTTTCTCATAGCGGACATCCGGATGCAGCTGCGCCCGGTGGTAGTCGACGATGTTGCCGTGCGCTACCTCGAGCGCCTCCCTGAGCTTCGCCGGGATCCGGTCCAGGGCGCCGCTCACGGCCTCCGGGGGCACTCGCAGGTCGCCGACGCGCACGCCGTCGAACCGCTCGGTCAGGTCCCGCAACGCCGTGTCGCCGCTCGCTTTGACCAGCGCGAGGATCTCGCGGACCGAGGCGGCCGGTCCTTCGTCGCTGGCCGGCGGCTCGGGGAGATGCTTGGCCATGTCCCCCGTGGCGCCGCGCAGGTCAAGGGGCGTCAGCAGCGGCGTCGCTTGTGGGGGGGACATCGGGTCCATGATGGTATCGGTATGTCCGCTCGCGCCGAACTGAGTTCCGTCTCCACCGCCGTCGAGGACCTGCTCAAGCGGGTCACCGAGATCGTCGACGGGCTCGCCTCGCAGGAGCGGGGTTTGATGGGGCCGGACCTCTTCGAAGTGGAGCGATCGCTCAGGTCCGCGCAGCGTCGCCTGAGGCGGATCGTCGACAAGATCGCCTAACGGGCCTTTGCCGCCTTGCCGGTCGGCGCCCGGGAAGACGGGCAGAAGTCCGCCAGCACGCAATCGGCGCACTGCGGCCGGCGGGCGATGCAGACCCTCCGTCCGTGAAGTATCAGGCGCAGGCCGAAGCTCCCCCACTCCCCGGGCGGCAGCACCGCGCACACGTCGCTCTCGATGCGCACCGGGTCCGCCGACTCGGTCAGGCCGAGCAGCCGGGTCAGGCGGGTCACGTGCGTGTCGACGGCGAGGCCGGGCTTGTCGAAGGCGACCGACAGGATCACGTTGGCCGTCTTGCGACCCACCCCGGGTACGGTCACCAGGTCGGCGATATTGTCGGGCACCTCGCCGCCGAATCGCTCGTCGAGCGCCCTGCCGAGACCTATGAGGCTCTTGGTCTTCGAGCGGAAGAAGCCCGTCGAGTGGATCATCTCCTCGAGCTCGCCCGGGTCCGCGGCGGCGAGGTCGGCCGGCTCGGGGTAGCGCGCGAACACGTCCGGGGTGACCATGTTGACGCGCTCGTCGGTGGTCTGCGCCGACAGGACAGTCGCCACGAGAAGCTGGAACGGCGTCTTGAAGTCGAGCGCGCACAGCTCCCGCACGGTGCCCGGGTACTCGGCCGCCAGCCGGTGCGCCGTCTCCCGCGCGCGCCCCTTCGCTGTCCTCGGTTTCGCCACCTACTCAGCCTACGGTCGGGGCCGCCCGTTGCGCCGGTACCCTTTGGGCGGTGCACCGCATAGAGATCAACCGGCAGATCGACGGCGACGATGCCGCTTCGTTGCGGGCGCTGTTCGACGCCGCCGCTGCTGCCGACGCGCACGCTGCTCTCGACGAGCACGCGTGGCTCGACCTCGTCCACGGAGGGCGGGAGGGCTTCGCCGGCCTTGTCGCATGGGAGTCCGGCCACGACCATCCCGTCGGGTACGCGCAGGTGTCGCGCGGTTCGGGGAACTGGGCGCTGGAGTACGTCGTCGACCCGCACCACCGGGTCCCCGGCAACACGATCGGCGCGGATCTCCTGAAAGCCGCGGTCGACGTGATCGCCTCGGAGGGAGGCGGTCATGTGCACATGTGGGTCAACCAGCCGCGCCCCCACCACGACCGGATCGCCGAGTCGGTCGGCCTGAAGCCCGGCCGGGTTCTATACCAGATGCGCCGCCCGCTTCCCGTCGAGGAGTCGGCGCGCGACGGTGCGCCACCGATAGCCGTGCGGACGTTCGAGGTCGGCTCCGACGAGGAGGCCTGGTTGGAGGTCAACAACCGGGCGTTCCACTGGCATCCCGAGCAAGGCGGCTGGGACCTCGCGACCATCAAGCAGCGCGAGGCGGAGCCCTGGTTCGACGCGGCGGGATTCCTCCTGCACGAGGACAGCTCCGGCAAGATCGACGGATTCTGCTGGACGAAGGTGCACGCGGACGACGAGCCTCCGCTGGGGGAGATCTACGTCATCGCTGTCGACCCCGAGGCGGGTGAGCCGCGGCCCGGGCTGGGTCGTTCGCTGGTGCTCGCGGGGCTGGATCACCTGTACGGCAAGGGTATTCGCACAGGGATGCTGTACGTGGATGCTGACAACGCCAAAGCGGTCAAGCTCTACGTCGACATGGGGTTCGTGGTGAACCACCTCGACCAGGCCTACGTCGGCGACGTCCCGTCGTCGCGCTGAGGGGAACTCGGATGGTCGGGTCTCGGATGGTCGGATCTCGGATGGTCGGGGCGTACGAGTTGACGCGCGAGGAGTTGGGCCGGCTGCTCGAGGGTGAGCCCGCGTACCGGGTCGACCAGGTGTGGCGGGGGCTGCACGCTGAGGGACGGCGGCCTTCCGAGATGACGAACCTGCCGGCTCGCCTCCGGTCGCGATTGGAGTCGGCTCTGCCGCCGGCGCTGACCCGTGTCGCCGAGTCGGTGTCGGACGGCGGCAGGACGGTCAAGTGGCTGTGGCAGTTGGAGGGCGGCGCGCAGGCGGAGACCGTCCTCATGCACTATCCCGAACGCGCAACGGTCTGCGTGTCGAGCCAGGCGGGATGCGCGATGCGGTGCTCGTTTTGCGCGACCGGGCAGGCGGGGTTCAGCCGGAACCTGTCGGCGGGCGAGATCGTCGAGCAGGTGGTGGTAGCGAGGCGCGCTGCGATGCCTGCGCGCTTGTCGAACGTCGTCTTCATGGGAATGGGCGAACCGCTCGCCAACTACGACAACCTGTGGGCCGCGCTGCGGCGCATCCACGACGAGCTCGGCATTTCGGCCAGGCATCTCACCGTCTCGACGGTCGGCGTGATACCCGGGATACGCCGGATGGCCGGCGAGGACCTGCCGGTCAACCTCGCCGTGTCGTTGCACGCGGCCAACGACGAGTTGAGGAGCAGCCTCGTCCCGCTCAACCGCCGCTACCCCATCGACTCGCTGATGGAGGCGTGCGGCCAGTACGTGACGGCGAAGGGCCGGCGGCTCAGCTTCGAGTGGGCGTTGATATCGGGCGTCAACGACCGGCCCTCCGACGCCGAGGAGCTCGCCTTGCTCGCCCGGCCGCTCGGCGCGCACGTCAACCTCATCCCCTTGAACCCCACGCCGGGCTACCGCGTCCGCGGGAGCTCGCCGCCGGCGGTACGCGGGTTCCGGGACATGCTGGTGTCGCTCGGGGTGAACGCGACCGTTCGGCGCAACCGCGGCACCGACATCGATGCGGCGTGCGGGCAGCTGGCTGCGAGGGTTGGGGCCGGGGCAACGGGGCGCGGCGGGGGCGGCGGCCGGTAAGGCCCGGGCGCTGGCACACTGGTGGCCATGCCCGCCAATCGTTGGCTCGACCGGACCCAGCCTCAAACGCTGATGATGGCGACGATCCTCATGTACGTGAACGCCGCGCTGGGGGTCATAGACGGCGAGGTGTCGGCGGTGCCGATCGGGACCGTGCTGGTGGTCGGTCAGGTCGCTGCAGGCTGGGGCATAGCCAACGAGAAGAAATGGGGCTACTGGCTCGGCGTGGTGCTCGCGGCGGTGCAGCTGGCCTTCATCGTGCTGTACTTCTCGTTCGGGGCCGTCCTGAACCTGGCGTTCTTCGCTGCGCTGCTGGCGTTGTTGCTGCACCCCCAGAGCCGGTCGTACCGCAAAACCTGGTTCAAGTAGGCGGTTGGGTGCCGGCCCGGTAGCTGGCGTAGCCTGCGGGCATGGTTACCACGATCGACGGCATCAGCGGCCTGGAGCAGCGCGTCGGGGAGCATCTCGGCTACAGCGAGTGGCACGAGGTCACCCAGGAGCAGGTGAACCTCTTCGCAGACGCGACGGGCGACCACCAGTGGATCCACGTTGACGTCGAGCGCGCCAAGGCCGGGCCTTTCGGCGCTCCGATCGCGCACGGCTACCTGACGCTGTCGCTCGCGCCGATGCTGCTGAGCGAGATCCTCGTCGTCTCGGGCGTGGCGATGGGCATCAACTACGGACTGAACAAGCTGCGCTTCCCCTCCCCCGTCCCGGTCGGATCCAAGCTGCGCGCGGGAGCCACCCTCGCGGGCGTGGAGCAGGTGTCGGGCGGTGTGCAGGTGACCCTCGCGGTGACGTTCGAAACCGAGGGGGGCTCGAAGCCGGCGTGTGTAGCGGACATCCTGTTCCGCTACTACTCCTGACCTGATTGGCGCGGACGGCTGACGCGGACGCTGCAGGGGGAACTGCCGGAGGGGGAAGCGAAGGTTCGCGCGGTGCGGGAGATGTTCGACACCATCGCCCCGCGCTACGACCTGGTGAACCGGATCATGACGTTCGGCCTCGACCGCGTCTGGCGCCGCGCGGCAGTCGCCGCGCTCGGCCTGCCGGCCGGAAGCCTGGTACTGGACGTCGCCTGCGGAACCGGCGATCTGTGCAGGGACGTGGCATCGGCCGGTCATCACCCGATCGGTGTGGACCTGTCCATGGGGATGCTCCTCCACGCCCGCACGGCTGCGCCACTGGTGCACACTGATGCCCTGGAGCTGCCGCTGGCGCCGGCGAGCGTCGACGGGGTGGTGAGCGGGTTCGCCCTGCGCAACTTTTCCGGACTGGAACCCCTCTTCGCCGAGCTAGCGCGCGTCACGGTTCCGGGCGGGCGGGTGGCCCTGCTGGACGTTGCGGTCCCGTCCAATCCTTTGATGCGCGCCGGCCACGCGGCGTACTTCGGGCACGTGGTGCCGAGGATCGGCGCGGCCCTATCCGACCGCGACGCGTACCGGTACCTCCCGAAGTCGGTGGCGTACCTCCCCGATCCCCCGCGAATGCTGCGGATGCTCGGCGACGCGGGTTTCGAGGCGGTGGAGCGCCGGCTGCTGAGCGGGGGCATCACGCAGCTCATCACGGCCACCCGGTCCGGGGTCCGTAGCGGAGCAGCCCGATGACCTCGCCGGTGTTGAAGCTGCGGGCACACACCGTCGCCCTCGACGGGGCGCCTGACCTGCTCGCCGAAGCCGGCGAGTCGGGCTACCTGTGGCGCGAGGAGGCTGGCGGACTCGCTGCCACCGGGGTAGCGGCCGGGATCGACCTGCCCGGCGGGCTTGGTGACGCCGCAGCCATACGTGACGTCCTGGCTTCGTTGGCGGACATCGAAACGGTCGACGAGGTGGGACTGCCCGGGTGCGGGCCGGTCGTGATCGGCGCTCTGCCCTTCGACCCGGCGGCTCCCGGGCACCTCATCGTCCCCCAGCGTGTCGTGGGGTGCCGGGACGGGCGAGCCTGGGTGACGACGGTCTCGCCCGTGGAAAGCGTCCCCGGTGTCGTGGATTGGCGGACCGAGGGACCCGTGCGACCGTCCGGCTCGCCTCCCGATCACTTCAGCCTCACCGCGTCGATGCCACACGCGGACTGGAAGGCGGTGGTCGCCGGCGCCGTGGACGCCATCAAGCGCGGCGAGCTTCGCAAGGTGGTGCTGGCCCGCCGCGTGGACATCACAGGCAACCGCCCGTTCGTGGTCTCCGACGTGCTGGCGCGCCTCCAGGCGCTCTACCCGTCGTGCATGATCTTCTCGGTCGACGGGTTCCTGGGCGCGAGCCCCGAGTTGTTGATCAGGCGGACCGGCGATCTGGTGGAGTCGCACCCGTTGGCGGGCACCGTCGCGCGGAGCGGAGACACCCGGTCCGACGAGGCTCTGATCGCGGGGCTGATGGGGTCGAAGAAGGCCCGGCACGAGCATCAGGTGGTCGTTGACGAGCTGCGGGCGGCGCTGGCGCCGGTGTGCACGGAGCTCGTGATCCCCGACCACCCGTCGGTGATGGGGTTGCGCAACGTGTCGCACCTGGGGACCCGGATAAGCGGGCGGCTGGGCGCGGGGGCGGCGCGGGCGGGGCGGGCGGCAGAGAGCGCAGCGGGCGGCCTGCCGTCAGCGCTCGAGCTGGTGGCGATGGTGCACCCGACGCCGGCGGTCGGGGGAAACCCGACGGCCGCGGCGATCCGCTACGCCGCCGACGTGGAGGGCTTCGACAGGGGCCGTTACGCGGGGCCGGTGGGTTGGATGGACAGCCGCGGGGACGGAGCTTTCGCCCTCGGGATCCGATGCGCGGAGGTCAGCGGGGCGCGGGCCCGTATCTACGCGGGGAACGGCGTCGTGGCCGGATCCGACCCCGACGAGGAGCTGGCGGAGACGCAGCTGAAGCTGCAGGCGTTGCTCGCCGCGCTCGTGCGGCCCTGAAGAGGTTCGCGCCGTTGGAGGTGGGGATGGCCCCCAGCCTCTTGCGGGACACAGCCTCTTGCGGGACACAGCCTCTTGCGGGACACAGCCTTTTGCGGGACACAGCCGTTTTGCGGGACACAGCCGTTTTGCGGGACAGATACGTCGTCAGATGACGGCTCTGCCCCTCAAAACGCAGATGTCCCACAAAAACCGCGTATCTAGGCCCGCCCCCGACGGAAACCAGACCGGCCTGTCAGGCGCCACCGGCGCCGGCGATCGCCTCGGCGACGGCCGCGTTGAGGCGCTCATGGTGCGCGACGTTCGCCGCGCGGTCTGATCTCACGACCGCCACCGAGACGCCGGGCTTGCCGACGCCGGCGATCACGCGATCGAGGTCGGCGCGCGACTCGACCCGCGACGTTTCGACGCCGTACGCCCCGGCGACGGCCAGCAGGTCGACCCCGTGCGGAGTGCCCCAGTACCGCTCGAACCGCTCCGGCGCCAAGGTGTGAGCTTGGGGAAGGAACGAGAAGATCCCCCCTCCCCCGTTGTCCACGACGACCACCGTCAAGGACAGGTCACGCGCGCCGGCCCACAGGAGGCCGCCGGCGTCGTAGAGGAAGGCGAGGTCTCCGAGCAGCGCCACGACGGGCCGGGAGACGCCGGCGGCGGCCCCGATCGCGGTCGACAGGACCCCGTCGATGCCGTTGGCCCCACGGTTCGACAGGACCTCCGCGCTCTGCAGTGATGGAGCGAACCACTCGATGTCCCGGATCGGCATCGAGGACGACACGACCAGGAGGGTGCCCGGCGGTGCACCCCCAGCCAGCGCTCTTGCAATGGCCGGCTCGCTCAGCTCGAGCGCCCCGCCAGCGCCGAGCAACGACTCGAGCGCCTCCTGTGCGGACGCTTCCGCGCCGACCCACTGGCGCAGCCACGGCGACCCCCCGACCGGCCCTGAGCCGGCCGAGGCCGAGACCGCCGAGGCCGAGACGGTCGAGGCCGAGGCGGCCGACGCCGCGGCGCTGAGCAACTCCGAGCCCGTCACAGCCACGGCGTGGGAGGCGGTCCGCTCGGGATCGAGCCAGCGCGACGCCGGGTCGCAGAGCACCTGGGTGACTCCGGCCGGCAATGACGCGATCCACTGTGACACCACTTTCGACGCCCACGGCGCCCCGGCGCGAACCACGATCTCGGGCACCCAACCGTTCGCTATCGAGGGGACTCTGAGCAGCGCGTCGGCCGACGCCACCACCCCCCCAACCCCGTCGCCTGCGCACCGGCAGCCCGACCGCGGGTCGGCCAGGACGGGCCACCCCAACGCGCCGGCGGCAGCCGTCAGTCGCGACGGATCCCCGCAGCCCGCCCCCGCCACCACCAGCCCCCTCCCGCCGGCGTGCGATGCAAGCAGCGCGACGAGGTCCCCCGGAGCCGGAGCCGGAGCCGGAGCCGGAGCCGGAGCCGGAGCCGGAGCCGGCG
>Ga0307373_10002392_pt1 | contig 33937 bp, 35 predicted proteins | sample OX2MG_FD_202534 | JGI IMG/M metagenome (GOLD analysis project Ga0307373, IMG submission 202534) | Soil microbial communities from Risofladan, Vaasa, Finland - OX-2 | ecosystem: Environmental > Terrestrial > Soil > Coastal area > Acid sulfate soil | place: Finland: Risofladan, Vaasa | collected...
CATTCCAGGTTGTGGCCGAGATTCGCTTCGGCATGATGCGCGCCCGCTGGGGCGAGCTGCGCGTCCGTCGAACCGAACGGGCGCTCGCGGAGCTGCTCGTCGCTCAGCCAGACGACCTCACGCTCACGACCTACGCGCGACTCCGAGACTGGGCGGTCGCCCAAGGACATCCGATCGGAGCCAAGAGCCATGACGGGGACCGCTGGATCGCGGCAGTCGCAGTTCGCGCAGACCACCCCCTCGTCACCCACGACAGCGTGTTTCAAGAAGTCGACGGGTTACGCGTGCTGACGGTTCTTGGCGCGGAGGAACCCGGAGCGAGATAGCGGCGAACGAGGGCGTGAGGGTCAGCGACCACCCCTCAAGCACTTACGAGGTCGCTCCGGGCAAGCTCACTCCCCCGCTGGAAATCCTCCAGGACGTCCTCGGAGCTGCCGCGTCAGTGCCGCGTCAGAACCTGCCTCGGGAGCAGCAAAGCCCCAGCTCACAGCCTTGAGAGGACAGAACCCCGCCTACAGGCCGACTCGCCGCCAATATTGGCTCTGACATGGGTTAACACAACGAGTTAGCGGAGGGGCGACCGCACGCGACCGTCGGAGGACGACGACGACGGGCCAGTCCTGCCACTAACCACACGTTCGATCGCGCACGGGGGCTATTGACGGACGGCCAGAGATCATGGGCTGTAGCTGGGCGCGCGCCGTGTGTTGAACCAGGGACTGCGCGCAGTGTTGGTGACGGACCAGAACTTCCCTTCGCCTGCGGCAGGACAAGGCACTCCGCGGCCGCGCCCCTGCTTTTTGCCAAGAACGGGCAAATATTGATCCCGAGGACGACTGTGGTCCGCCGCGGTCCTTCGAGGAGCAAGAGGCGAAACCGGGCCCCTGACCACGTGACGTGATCAAGAACGGTATGCGCGATGTCGCCCGGAACCCGTCGGCCGATCTCCGACCCCTCGCCCTATGCGGCGTCGCCGATTGCCTACAGGTCAGGGACTGCGAAATCCCAAGAGCCACGTTGTCCACATGAGCAACATTTGTTACAATTTCTTTCCGGTAATCTCATCCGGCTGTTTCCTGCGTTTCGGAGATTCCATGAGTCGTGACTCACTTCCGATGCATCTCGCACTTCCATCGAGGCGGCGCCGGGTTCGATCGCGTCGCCTCGTCGCGCTGGTCGCCCTCACTGTTGCCGCGCCGCTCCTCAGCTTCGCGACGTCCGCTACCAGCGGCGCCTCAAGTGTCGTCGGCTACTGGCAATCCGGTGCGGCGCTCATCACTCCAACGATCGACGCGACGGAAACCTTGCTCGCAAACGGGCTCGTGCTCGTAGCCGGTGGCGAGGTGTTCCCGAGCGGTGTCCCGACCGCCGTGGGCGCATCCGAGCTCTACAGCCCGACGACGCGCGCGTGGACCGCGACCGGGTCGCTCAACACGCCGCGGATCAATGCGGCCGCGGTGCTCCTCCAGAACGGGGATGTGCTCATCGCCGGTGGCGAGAACATCATTGCCGGCGTCCCGACGCCGCTCGCCAACGCTGAGCTCTACAACCCGAGCACCGGGTTATGGACGGCCACCGGTGCGATGCCATCGGCAGGTTTCGACGGCACACTTACCCTGCTCGCAAGCGGAAAGGCGCTCGTCGCCGGAGGCGAGGACATCGTCGCCGGGGTCACCTCATCGGTGGGCACGAGCGCCCTCTTCAATCCCGCGACAGGAACCTGGGCGGCGACGACCACCACGCTCCCGACCGCGGAGTCGGGGGGTACGGAGACGCCTCTTGCGAACGGGACGGTCATCGTGATCGGCGGCGAGAACATCGCCTCGGGCGTTCCGACCGCCCTTTCGACATTGCAGCTCTACGACCCTTCGGTCGGAGCGAACGGGAGCTGGTCGACGCTGACGGCCACCCTTCCGACCGCCGAGTTCGGCGCGACGGCGTCGCTGCTCGCAAATGGGCGGGTGCTCATTGCCGGTGGAGAGACGATCGCGAGCGGGGATATCACCCCGCTCGCAACCGCGTACCTGTTCGACCCCTCCGCTGTCACCGTCACCGCGACGGGATCGCTCTTGAGTGCCCGCTTCGGCGCAGGGGCCGCCGTTCTCCCGAACGGCGTGGTCCTCGTCGCTGGCGGGACGGGCTCGAGCGGTGGTCAGCTCGTAACGCTGTCCTCGGCCGAGACCTACGACCCGTCGAGCGGGACGTGGACGGCCACGGGATCACTGACAACTGCAGAGTCCGCTCTAAGCCTGATCGCTCTACCCAACAGTGTCGCGATCGCCGTCGCCGGCTCCTCATCCGCAGGCCAGCCGGTTGCGAATCTCCAGATCTTCTCCGTCGGAGTGGCGCCGGCGATCACCTCGGCGAGCGCGACAACGTTCTCCGCAGGGTCGGTGGGGACGTTCACGATCACCGCAACGGGCACCCCGACGCCGTCGTTCACCGAGAGCGGCACGCTCCCGAACGGCGTCACCTTCACCGACGAGGGCAACGGCTCTGCCCTCCTGTCGGGCACGCCCAACGTCACAAGCTCGGCCGTTTTCGGCCTCACTATCGGCGCGTCCAACCCGACGGGCCTGAATGCATCTCAATCATTCAGCCTCACTGTCACCGTGGCGAATACCACGACGACAACCCCAAGCACGACGACAACCCCAAGCACGACGACAACCCCAAACACGACGACAACCCCAAGCACGACGACAACCGCGCCAGTGAACGCAGGCACCTCGGTCGCGGGCTACTGGCTCGCTCGAGCCGACGGCTCAGTCTTCGGTCATGGCCAGGTCTCCTTCGTGCAACCGAGTCCCCGAGGCATGGTCGTTGCCATCGCATCGACGCCTCATGGAGGGGGCTATTGGACCGTGACTCGTCGCGGCCAGATCTCGAATGTCGGCGATGCGGGCTACTACGGGTCACCCGTTCACGTCCACAACCTCGCGCCAATCGTCGGCATGGCAGTGACCTCCGACGGCAAGGGCTACTGGCTCTTGACGAGCCGTGGGAACGTATACAGCTACGGGGATGCGCGATTTCTCGGTTCGCTCGCCGCTCGCCGCCAGCTGCTGCCTGCGGCCGCCATTGCCTCAAGCCCGACTGGAGCGGGCTACTGGATCGTTGGCACAAACGGAGTCGTGACGGGCTTCGGGGCTGTCCACTCCTACGGAGGCACGCCCCGTCGCCAGGCGGCAGTTGCCATCACCCCGAGCCCGAGCGGCAATGGGTACTGGCTCGTTACCGCGGCTGGGAATGTGTTCAACCTCGGCGATGCGGGCTTCTTCGGCTCGCTCGCTCGACGTCACGGGCTGCCCCCGATTGCGGCGATGGCAGCCAATTCCAACGGAACTGGTTACTACCTCTTGTCTGACACGGGAATCGTCTACCCATTCGGGCCGGCTCCTTCATTTGGGTCGACTTCGGTAAGGCCGTCGTCTCCGATGATCGGGATTGCGCTGACAAGCTGAACCGGGCCGGGCCCATCATCCGGTTGGGGCCTCAAAAGGAGTGCGTCTGATTGTCGGTGATGCCTCCACGGGCATGGTCGTCTCCCTCTCGCCTACGGCCCGAAGTCGATAACCAGACCCGGCCCAGCACGGCCGCCCAAGTCGAGACCAACCTGCGGCGGCACGTCGTCCCCGTGCTCGGAAACCGCCCACTCAGTTCGATCTGGCCTGGGACCCTGTTGGACAAAGGCGGTCAACGGCGGCCAACTGTGGTCGACCAACTTCACTGTTCAACACTGGTTTCTGACCATCTGCGCAGATGGTGAAACCCCCCTAAACAGAACCCCGCCGCCTATAGGCCGACTCGCGTACGCGCAGCCGATCCTGAAGATTGTTGTCGCAGGGCGTAGCCATAACAGCGGAGCGACCCGGCCATTCGTGACGTCAAACATCAGGCCGATGACGGGGACTGTCACGCGGACGAACGGCGACGACCGCACGAGTGCGACATCCTCACGGAGACGCTCGTCGGCGTCGCCGATTGCGGTGATCGCGAGCCCCGACGCGTCCGCACCTGTTCCTTCCCTGATGCGCCGACGGGCGCGCTCGGGGGTGAGTTTGGTGAGTCCGCAATCGGTGTGGTGCATGACCACGACGCGACCGTTGCCAAACCAGTGGAGTGAGAGCGCAAGCGCAGTGGGCGCCTCCTCGGTGGCGAGTCCGCCGGGGTTGCGGAAGATCTGGGCGTAGCCCACCGGGAGGCCCAGCGCCGCAACGGGGTCGATGCGAGCATCGATGCAGGTGAGGACCACGAGCCGTGGTACCGGTTCCACCACGGGAGCGAGCGGCGGATGCGTATCGACGTAGGCGCGGTTCGTGGCGAGCAGGTCCTCGAACTCGGGGTGGTCGTCCGCAACCTCGCGGTACGGCGACCTCGTGTCTTCGTCGCCGGTCATCGGCTCAACCGCCGCTCGCGGTGGCCACTCTGCGAAGCGCGAGCACCGCGACATCGTCACGGGGGATCTGTCGGCCGATCATCTTCTCCATCAGGTCGCGGCACAGCGCTTCGGGATGCCCCGCAGAGACTGCCGCCACCAGCCGATCGAGTCCGTCTTCGAGGGATTCGCCCCGCCGCTCCACAAGGCCGTCGGTGTAGGCGACGAGCACGCTACCGACCGGCAAGTCGACCTCGATCGTGCGCGCGCCGAGGCGCTTCTCGACGCCGAGTGGGACCGCAACCGGAACCTCGACGAGTTCCGCCTGCTCGCCAGGCCGGACGATGACCGGCGACGGGTGGCCTGCCGAGGCGATCTCGATCGTCTGGTAGGGCGGGTGGGCCAATCCGCAAAGCGCCGTGGCCATTCCCTCCCGCTCGAAAAACTGGAACTTGCGGTCGGTCAGCTCCAACACCTCGGCCGGCCCATGACCCTCGAGCGCGTAGGCCCTCGCCGTCGAACGAAGTCGGCCCATGATCACGGCGGGGCCGAGGCCGTGGCCGGACACGTCACCGACCATGATCCACAGATCACCTGACGGCAGCACGAACGCGTCGTACCAGTCGCCGCCGACGCCGCCCTCTTGTGCCGGGACGTAACGCGTTCCAAATTCCAGCCCCGGATAGTCCGGGAGTACCGACGGCAGCAAGCTGCGCTGGAGGACGCTGCCCGCCGAGCGCTCAAGCTCGATGGTGCGCGCTTCGACCGCGCCCGCCGCCCGATCCGCCGCGAGTCCGAGCAGCGCGGCATCGTCCTCGGTGAAGACGCGTTCGACGAAGGAGCCGACGTGAAGGACGCCGAGGAGATGCGGGCCGCGTTGCAACGGCACTCCGAGCATCGCTCGGATCCCCCGCTCCCAGAGGATCGGGTTCTGGACCGTGGACGCGTCGATGCGATTGAGGACCACCGGGCGTCGGTCTGCGGCGATCCGACCGGAGAAGCCACTTCCGATTCTCACGCGCACTCCTTGGCGGACCTCCTCTTCCACCCCAAGGGCTGCACGGGCGAGGAGCTGATCGGTCCCGGGCTCGATCAGCAACACGGCCGCGGTGTCCACGCCGAGTAGCCGGGTTACCCGCTGCAGGAGGTCGTTCAACAGGTCGTCGACATCGAGGGAGGTCGCGGCGGGGTCGAGTCCGGGGAGATCCTGGAAGGCCTCGTCACGATTGCCGTCGCGCGGGGCGGCGATGCTCGATTCGGACATCGTGGTCCCGCTACCCGCGCTCATCGGCGTAACGCGAACTGGGTGCACGTCGATCGAATACCCGCAATGAACCGCGTCCCTCACGTGGAGGGTCAATGCGCGGCAAAGCAGCCAACTGCCTACGTCGTGGCGCTACTGGAGCAACCCCTGATTGCGTCGAGCCAGGACCCTCGACATCGGGCCTGGATGCAAGCGCCCTTCCCGGACCTGCCTGCCCTCGACTCGGCGCTCCTCCGAGACCCGCGCAAGATCATTCCGACCTTCCGGGCCCCGCGCGTTGCGACCGAGGTCGAGGAGCGTCGCGGCGGAAATCGAGCTGCGCATCGCGCTCGCCGGACTGGGTGAGTGGGTAGCCGCCAAGGAACGCGCCTCCTCGGCCGCACCGCGACGGGTCCGGCGGCGGCAGCGGATGCGGGACGCCGCCAGCTGAGCGGCTGCTATTCGGCAGGAAACTCTTCCTGCAGCGCTGCAACCGCACGCGTGAACCGCGAATAGGTGTCCGTCAGGTTGGTGTACGCCTCTCCGCGGGCGGTGTCGAACTCCGTGCCGTCGACGGCTGCGTCCGCGTCGGCGTCGTCACCGAAGGACTCGCCCAGGTCGCGCATCACGGCACCGGAGAGGTTCATGTTGTCCCCGCTCCACTTGTAGAGCTCCTTGCCGCTCGCATTGCTCGGGCTGCCCTTGAAGGCCTCGAGCCTGCGAAGGAAGTCCATGTTCTCTTGACTGAATTCGGTCTGTGCGAAGTAGTACAGGCAGTCGTACCAAATCGTTCCCTGTTGGAGCGCTGCGTCAAGGCCGGGCGGGTCCTCTCGCCGGGCGTACTCGAACATCGTGGTGTTCTTGGCTTTGAGGTCGCTTCCCCAGCTCACGGTTGTCCTCCGTCTGTCGCGAACGCGCCGGTCGGCAAGGTACCGCGAGGAGAAAGTGCTGTCGAGGGTCGGCGCATGACACTTCTTGGTCGCGAGGGTGAACGATGGCGCATCTTCTGCGGTTCACGATCCCGCGGGTCAGCGTTTCGGGACCCTTGACCGGGCGGGAGCCTTTCGTGCCGCCCTGGCATCGATCCGCCGGCGCCACACAACGAGCCCTTGGCTGTTCATTCAGCTGCCCCACTGTCCTCGTTGATCCCGTTTCACCCGCCTTGCGCCTCCGCATCGCCCGGGACCCGAGGCCGTCCCCAACTCGAGCGGTCCGCTCGCACCCCGCGACCACCCCACGGGACCACCTCGATGGCCCCACGGACAGGGCAACGGGCGCCGACGTGGATGTTGCGGGAGAGTGGGACAACGCGGCCTGCCCCGCCGAGGCCGCGCATCGGCGCCCGCGGGGCATCCGCCGCACAGGCCAGGCGCGGATGGGGGGAGCGAAGGTGTCGCAGCGGACAAGGGAGCGGCCGAGCCGGTCGATGCACGTCGTGCCGGCGTCAAACGAGCGCTTCCTCTCCAAGGCGGCTTCGCTCGCCCCGGACGCCTTCCTGCTCGACCTCGAGGACGGCGTCGCGCCCGCAGACAAGGCGGCGGCGCGCCGCGCGGCCGTCGAGGTGCTGCAGGGCCGGACGCTCGAGCACGCGACGTGCCTCGTACGCGTCAACGCCTCGGACTCCTCCTGGTTCGCCGACGACCTCGACGCGCTCGTCAGCGGTGCGGGGTCACGGCTCGACGGCGTCGCGCTGCCGAAGGCGGGCTCCGCTGCACAGGTCGCCGAGCTCGACCACCGCCTGAGCGCCCTCGAGCAGCGCGAGGGCATCACGCCCCAGCAGATCGGCCTCGCGGTGATCATCGAGCACGCCGAGGGCTTCGTCCACCTAGACGAGATCCTCTCGGCTTCGCGGCGCGTCGACACGGTGCTGTTCGGGCCGCTCGACTTCGCTGCCTCGCTGGCGATGCCGGGCGCCGACGGCCTTACTGCGCTCGACCCCGCCCAGGAGGCCGCCTTTCTGATGGTCCGGGCGCGGGTACTGATCGCGGCGAGGGCGGTGGGGGCGTGCGCCGTCGACGGCCCCTTCTTCCGTCCCGCGGACGAGACGGGGCTGCTGCAGGAAGCCCGGAGCGCCGCCTCGCTCGGCTACGACGGCAAGCTCACGATCCATCCATCGCAGATCGCGCCCGTCAACGAGACGTTCACCCCGACCGCAGCCGAGCTCGCGAGGGCGCTCGCGATCACGCGACTCTTCGATGGTTCCGCGCCCGGGGCGCTGCGCCACGAGGGCGCGATGGTCGACGAGGCGACCCGCAAGCTCGCCGAGCGGACGGTGCGGCGCGCCCGTGCAGCTGGCCTCGGGTGAGCGGTCAGCCGGCCGGTGAGGGCGCGAGCTGCGGACGGGCCGGTCACAAAGGCCCGCGGTAGCTTGCCCGCCGTGCCCGGACAGCCACTGCGCGGCATCACCGTGGTGAGCCTCGAACAGGCGGTCGCGGCTCCGCTGGCGACGCGACAGCTCGCCGATCTCGGGGCGCGGGTGATCAAGGTCGAGCGGCCGGTGGTCGGAGACTTCGCACGCGGCTACGACGAGGCGGTGCTCGGCCAGGCGAGCTATTTCGTCTGGCTCAACCGCTCGAAGGAGTCGCTCGCGCTCGACCTGAAGGACCCGCGGGCGATCGAGCTCGTGCACGAGCTGCTCGCCACCGCCGACGTCTTCGTCGAGAACCTCGCGCCGGGCGCCACCCAGCGCCTCGGCCTCTCGCGGCCCACCCTCGCCGAGCGCTACCCCCGCCTCGTCACCTGCGAGATCACCGGCTTCGGCGCGGAGGGCCCGTGGGCCGACCGCAAGGCCTACGACCTGCTGGTGCAGTGCGAGACGGGCCTCGTCGCCGCGACCGGAGAGGGCGAGAGCCTCGCCAAGGCGGCGATCTCCGTCGCGGACATCGCTGCCGGCATGTACGCCTACAGCGGGATCCTCGCGGCGCTGTTCGAGCGGGCGACGACGGGGGCCGCGCCCTCGGTCGAGGTCTCGCTCTTCGACGCGCTGTCGGAATGGATGGGCGCGCACCACCTCTACACGCGCTACTCGGGGATCGAGCCCACGCGGCGCGGCGTCGACCACGCGACCGTCGTCCCCTACGGCCTCTTCCGCACCGCGGGCGGCGGCGCGATCGTGCTCGCGGTGCAGAACGAGCGGGAGTGGCGCTCGTTCTGCGAGCAACTCCTCGGTGACCCGGCGCTCGCCGACGACCCGCGCTTCTCGCGCAACGCGGCGCGCGTCGAGCACCGCGAGGAGGTGAAGGCGCTCGTCAACGCGCGCCTCGCGCTCCTCGACGTCGGGGCGTGCGAGGAGGCGCTCGACCGAGCCGGCGTCGCGCACGGCCGGGTCAACACCGTCGCCGCCGCGGTCGAGCACCCGGTGCTCACCGAACGGGGCCGCTGGCGGGAGATCGAGACGCCCGCCGGGGCGGTCACGGCGCTCCTGCCGCCGCTCCGCCTCGGCGGTGGCGAGCCCCGCCTCGGCCCGCTCGAGGCCGTGGGCGCGTCGAGCGCGCGCATCCTCTCCGAGCTCGGGCGGAGCGACGCGGAGATCGACCTCCTCGAGGCCGAGGGGGTCATCTCGCGATGATGGCGCCGACCGGTCGCTGAACGGAGGTTCCACGTGGCGGTACACGAAGGTTGGCAGGGCAGGTTCTTCGAGGACTTCGTCGTCGGCGACGTCTACGAGCACTCGATGGGGCGGACGATCACGACGGTCGACAACCAGTGGTTCACGATGCTCACGCAGAACACCGCGCGGATCCACCTCGACCACAACTACGCCGCGCACACCTCCTTCGGCAAGCCCCTCGTCAACTCGGCGTTCACCCTCGCACTCGTCGCCGGCCAGAGCGTCCTTGACGTCTCGTTCAACGTGATGGCGAACCTCGGTTGGAAGGACGTGACGCTCCCGAGCCCGGTCTTCGAGGGCGACACCGTGTATTCGCGCTCCAAGGTGCTCGAGGCGCGACTGTCACGCTCGCACCCCGAAGCGGGGATCGTGACGGTCGAGACGACGGGCTTCAACCAGGACGGCGTGACCGTGATCGTCTTCGTCCGCTCGGTGATGGTCTATCGCCGCGGCGAGGGCCCGAAGCTCGAGCGACCGCCCGTCACCGAGGGGTGATCGCCCGGGCCAGCGCGGCCGGCATCTGCCGACCGGTCGCCTCGGGGCGGCGCCGCGCCCGCGCAAGTTGGCGGGGACAGGGCGCGCTCGCGCCCTCATGAGCGTGAACCGAGAAGGCTCGCTGCCACGGCTCCTGCGATCACGCCGGCGCAGCACAGCGCATCGCGATCCCCCACCGTGACCAGCGCCACGCAGGCCCGCTGCTCCACGAACGCACCGCAAGGGTGCCGAGGGCGGCGGCGAGCATGTCGAGCAGGCCGAACGGCTCCGTCGCGCCGTGATCCGGTCCGATCGGCACCCGACGGTGCGCGTCAGCAGCCAGAGCACGACCACCGACACACTGCAGGCGATGCCCGCCAGCACGACGTGACGGCACGGCCTGATGATCACGAGCGCCGCGAAGCACAGCTGGCCGACCGCGGCGGCGAGGAAGAACGAGCCGTTCCAGACGGACTGCGCGAAGTGCGCCGGCATCACGGCGGTGTGGATCAGCGCCGCGCACCGCCGTCGCCTGCAGCCACGTCGTTCCAGCCGCCGCTCCGTCGACGCCGGCGGCGCGGGCGTGGCCGTCATCACCCGACCGACGAGCTCGCGACCGGCCGCACCGCCGCGGAGCGGCGCGGCGCGGCGGGCTCGCACCAGTTCGGCGAGCACAGGACGCCGAAGATCGATGGCCAGGCGCCGAGGAGCACGATGTGCCAGAGATGGCCGCCGAGGGGCGCCGCTGTCGCTCCGACGAGGAGGGTCGCGGGATCGCTCGTGGTGGCCGCGCCGCTACAGCCGCCCGCGCCGCGGGCGGCCCCCGACCTCATCCTCGGTGCCGCCCGCGCCGCTCGCCGCTGTCGCTGCTCGCGCGACGAGAGCCGCAGCGCTCGGGTTCACGAGGCGATCTCGCTCGGCACGGTGTAGCCCTCGACGATCTCCGCCGACCTCGCCGGCCACGCGGCGACGAAGCGGGCGAACTCCACTGGCGGCAGGGCGGGCGAGAACAGATAGCCCTGGGAGTGAGGACAGCCCAGCTCGTTCAGCATCGCCTGCTGACCGCTCTCCTCCACCCCCTCTGCCACGATGTCGAGCCGCAGCCCCCGCGCCATGTCGATCACCGCCTGCACGAGGACGAAGGGGCCCGTGCCCACCTCGAGGTCCTTCACGAAGGACTGGTCGATCTTGATGACATCGGCGGGGAGCGTCGAGAGATACGAGAACGAGGAGTAGCCCGTCCCGAAGTCGTCGATCGCGACCCGCACGCCGGCGGTCCGCAGAACGTCGAGGTGCCGACGGGCTCGATCGAGGTCGAGCAGCAGCATCGTCTCGGTGACCTCGAGGGTCAGCCATTCCGCGGGGAGCGAGGTGGCGAGGAGGGTCGCGAGCACGGCTTCGCCGAGGTCCCCGTCGCGGAGCTGGACCGGTGAGAGGTTGACGGCGAGCTCGAGCTGCTCACAGCCCTCGATGGTTCGCTGCCAGGCGGCGACCTGGGCGGCGGCGGTGCGGAGGACCCAGGCGCCGATCTCGCGTATCTCACCAGTCTCCTCAGCGAGGGGGATGAATTCCATCGGTGGAACGAGCCCCCTCGTCGGGTGGTTCCAACGCAGCAGCGCTTCGACCCCGACGAGGCGCCCGTCGGTGCCCGCGATGACTGGCTGGTAGTGCACCGCGAACTGGCCGCCGCTCAGTGCCTGGTGGAGGTCCGAAGCGAGCTCCGCTCGCTCGCGCACGATCCGGTCGACCCCGGCGGTGTAGGTCACGACCCGGTTCTTGCCCGAGGACTTGGCGAGGCACGTCGCGAGGTCGGCGTCGCGCAGCAGGTCTTCGGGCTGGAGCGAGCGGGCGAGGTCGTTGTCGGCGACCCCCACGCTCGCCTGCACGAGTATCTCCCTGCCCCCGGCGACGAAGGGGCTCTCCGGGCGACTGAGCAGGCGGGCGGCGGGCGTCGAGGCGACGGCGGCGTGACCGTGCACGAGGATCGCGAACTCGTCGTCACCGAGCCGAGCCACGTGGTCGCCGTCGCGGTCGGCGGGGGCGCGGGTGACGATCGTCATCGCCCTGGTCGGTCGGGGCTTCTGCGCCAGCGCGGAGGAGTCTCGACCTCCACGAGCGCACGCCTGTCCGTGCTCGTGCGCCGCGGGGTCGCATTCTCGCTCGGCCGCATGGCCTACCTATCGGCTCGTCGTCGCGATCCTTGAGGCGGCGAACGGCCCGACGATCGCGTGCACCGGCCGGTGGCGCTCGACGCGGGCGCCCGTCCCGGTGGGCGACGTGGCGAGCCGCCCCCGGCTCTTCGTTCTGCCGGTCCGAACATGACGTCGGACGACCTGATCAGCGCGTAGGCATCGGCGGTGCCTACCCCCTCCTCGATCGACTCGATCGTTCCCCCGAGCTGGGCGCGGGCACTCACCTGCACCCCCCGGGCCGTACCGGTGGCCCCGCGGTCAGGGCGATGCCGGCGAGCGGGGCGGCGACCCGGTGCTGCGCGCCCCGACCACCGCCGCGACCCCGCCGAGCGCTGCGAGGGCCACGATCTCGAGGAGCAGCGCGGGGAGGATCCCGATCGCCGGGTGCCAGCTCGCGCGGGTGATGAAGCCGACGATCGCACCGTGCGTGCCGACGGCGTTGCGCCGCAGCGCCTCGGCGAAGGCGAGGAACTGCGCCACACCCCACAACGGGAGGAGCGCGCCCGACGCGCGGCGGAGGGCGCGCTCGCGCCCCTCCCCCGAGGACCAGGCCCCGAGGAAGCCGGCGGCGAGGATCGGCAGGCCGACGCCGAGCGGGAGGGTGTCGCGCCCCGACCAGTTGTAGCCGTACTCGTGGGCGTGCGAGCTCGAGATCGCGACGGGGAGGAGGATGATCCCGACGACGAGCAGCGCCAGCAGCACGACGGCGCGCCGGCCGCCGAGGCGCATCGCCGCGAGGACGAGGCCGAGGACGAGGAGGCCCCAGACCACAAAGGTGACGAGGGGTGAGTACGCGTCGAAGGAGCCGAAGACCCCGACCATGTCCGCCAGGTAGTAGCGGGTGTGGCCGAAGGAGTTGGCGAGGATCGTGAAGGTCGAGACGTTCGCCGGCACCCCCGCGTGCAGCGTCCCGTGGAACTGCAGCAGCGCGTGCTCGGGGATGATCCAGGCGAGCGCACCGAGTGAGGCGGCGGCGATCGCCGCGAGCGGGAGCAGGAGTCGCGGTCCCCGCAACGCGCGTGCGAGCGCGGCGCGCCGGGGCACGAGGGCGAGCAGCGCCAGGCTGCAGGCCACCCAGAATGGGGAGATGCCGCGCAGCAGGGCGAAGGTCGCGCCCGAGAGCGCGAACAGCCAGCGCAGCCCCGCGGGCGCGTCGCTCAGACGCTCGGTGACGAGGATCGTCCCCGCGGTCCAAAACGCGGTCGCGCTCGCGATCTCGAGGCCGCTCGGGTTCACCACCCCGGCGAGGTAGAGGGCCATCGGGGTCACCGCGACCAGCAGGCCGAGCACCAGCAGGCGGTTGCGCGACCAGCAGAAGGCGGCGGTGAACGCGAGCGCGAGGAACAGCGCCGAGAGCGCGGCGGAGATGAGGCGCATCAGGTAGATGTCGATCGAGCTCCCGCCGAGACGGCTCGGCAGCCCGACGGCGAGGTAGTAGAGCGGGGGGTAGCGGGCGACATAGGTGTGCGCGTAGAGGATGGAACCATCCGTGATGTCGCGCTTGCTCGGCGGCCGGTCGAGGGAATTCATGCAGGAAGCCGGCACCGTCGGGCGGTGGATCGTGCACGCGAGGTCTGGGCCGTCGGAGGGGTCGTGCGGGACGCTGGCCGCGATCAGCGCGAAGAACTGGGGGAGCTTCACCTGCGAGTCCGGTTTCGTCGGGTCAGGGACGCAGTGGCCGAGCTTCGGCGCGTACAGGAAGCACCCGGTCCACTGGCCGTGATCGACCGCCGCGGCCTTGATCACCTGGGCGCGCTCGTCCGGGCCACCGAGGATCGGGCTCGCCGCCGACCAGATCGCCGCGGCGCCGAACAGGACGAGGAAGGAGAGGAGGAAAAAGCGACGGGCGCTCAGTCGCGCGGCGGCGCGCGCGGCGGCGTTCTCTCGGATCGGGCGCACAGCGCTCCCATCATCGCCCACCCCGCCCGCCCGGCGAGGGAGCCGATGGCCGAGAGCCTCAGTAGGCGATGCCGCCGTTGTGCGCCGTGTTGGTCGTGTTCGTGCCGCCACCGCCCGACCCGCCGCAGGCGGCGGCGATCCCGAGGCTGGCGGCGAGGACGAGCGGGAGGAGACGGCGGAGCAGCCTCTGGAGCGGCGAGCGGTCCTTCATCAGGCCCTCCCATCGCGGTCTCTCGTCCTGAGGGGTACGGCCGGTCGGCGCCCGGGGAGGACCCGACCCGACGGTCGCTAGTGAGCGCGCCCGAGCCGGTGGCGCGACGATGGCGGGGTGCTCCTGCTGATCGTCTCGCTCGCCCTCTCCGGGCTCATCGTCGGCGCCCTCGGGCGCCTCCTCGTCCCCGGCCCGAACCCGATGCCGATCCTGCAGACGATCGTCATCGGCCTCGCCGGCTCGTTCCTCGGCGGCCTGCTCGCCCGCCTCGTCTTCGGCTGGCGCTACCGCTACTCCTACGGCTTCGGCCTCATCGTCTCGGTGCTCTTCGCGGCGCTGATCGTGGCGCTGCTGAGCCGCCGCCGCCCGCCGCCCCCGACCGGCCCCTAGGGCCGCTGCCCTCAGGGAACGAGGATCCGCCCGCACTGCTCGCAGTGGAAGCGCTCGCCCGCCGCGGCGTGCACGATCCGGTCGCGCTCCCCCGCCGAGAGGGCGAGGTTGCAGCCCGAGCACACCCCGTGCTCGAGGCGGGCGACGCCGACGCCGTCGAGGTGGGCGCGCAGCTTCTCGTAGTCGGCGAGGAGCGCTCCCTCGACGCCGCCCGCGAGGGTGGCCCGCTCCGCCGCCGCCTCGGCGAGGGCCCGGTCGAGCGCGGCCTCCGCGGCGAGGAGGGTGGCGTGCTCCTGCTTGGCCCTGGCTGCGGTCGACCCGTCGTCGGCGCGCAGCGCGGCGAGCGCCTCGTCGGCGGGCTCGCGCGCCTCCATCACCTCGAGCTCGTCGTCCTCGAGCGCGCTCTTGCGGCGGCGCAGGGAGGCGATCTCCTCGGACATCGCTCCCTCGTCGCGGTAGGAGCCGGCGTTCCCGGCCTTGAGGCGCGCCTCGATCGTGGCGACGCGGGCGTCGGTCTCGCCGATCTCCCGCTCGAGCTCGCCCTGTCGGGCGTCGAACTCGGCGACCCGCGCCTCGAGCGGCGCGACCTCCGCGGCGAGCTTCTTGTGGCGGGCGAGGAGCTCGTTCAGCGCGAGGCGGGAGGGGTGGTGCTCGCGCTGGTAGCGGAGCTGGTCGACGCGCGAGTCGAGCGCCTGCAGGGCGAGCAGCGGCGCGTAGCCCCCGCCAGCTTCGGTGCCGTCGGTCACCCCGCCAACCTACCGAGCGCCCGAGGGGCCGGCGACCGCGGCGCGCAGCTCCGCGGCGAGGGCGGGCGTCGCCGCGGCGAGCGGTGCGCGCCGCGGCCCGTGCTCGCGCACGACGAGGTCGCGGCCCTCGCGCTCGCCGACGACCGCTCCGGCCTCGGTGCAGACGAGCATCCCCGCGAGATAGTCCCAGGGGCCGTGCGCCGCGCTGCTGACGTCGAGGTAGGCGTCGAGGGCGCCGTCGGCGACCAGGCAGAGGTCGAGGGCCGCGGCGCCGAAGGCGCGGAACTGGCGCCAACCGAGGTAGCGGGCGGGGTAACCGGCGAGGCCGACGACCGCCTCGCCGAGGCGCTCGGTGCCGCTCGGCCCGATCGGCGCGCCGTCGCGGGTCGCCCCCCCACCGCGGGTGGCCCGGTAGCTGGTGCCCCTCGCCTGGTCGACGACGAGCGCGGCGAACGGGCCCTCACCGTCGAGGACGCAGATGCTCGTCGCGTACCAGGGGACGCCCCGCGAGGCGTTCGTCGAGCCGTCGAGCGGGTCGAGCACCGCGAGCAGCGCCCGCTCGGGGTGGTGGAGGCCGCTCTCCTCGGAGAGCACCCCGAGGCCCGCGCCCTCGAGCACCGCGATCGCCGCCGCATCGGCAGCGAGGTCCGAGTGGTACTGGCCCGCGATCGTCCCCGCCGGGCCCCAGTCCGGCAGCGCCGACAGGGCGGCGCGCACGGCGGCGGAGGCCTCCTCGAGCACCGCCAGCAGGTCGCGCTCGGCCATCGGGCCGCAGGTTAGCGGTGGCCCTCCCCCGCCGCTGCCTCCCGCCGGCGCGGCAGGGCCGCCCGTGCTGCCTACACTCCACGCGATGGCGGTCATCGATGTCGCCGGGTACGTCGCGGAGCTGAAGGACCACGCCGTCGACCACGGCTTCCACGTCCACGACGAGCGGCACTTCGTCGAGACCTACTCGCTGCGGCAGTTCTGGGAGGTCGACCTGCACCCCGAGGAGGGCTGCGGCGGGCCGATCGACCTCCACCTCGCCCTGGAGGTCGACCCGCGCATCCTCCTCGACTTCGAGGACACCGTGGTCGCCCTCCCCGAGGACGCCGACCCTCCCGACAAGTGGGCCTTCCCGATCACCTTCAACTGGGGCATCCCGCCGCTCACCCACGGCCCCGACCTGCTCCGCCTGGCGATCGACCTCGCCGGCGTCGGCGGTGTCGACCTCCCCCTCGAGATCTCCGCGACGGACTCCTTCGGCTCGGTGACCGACCCGCCGGCGCGACGGCTCACGATCGTCGCCCGCCGCGAGATCTCCCTCGCCGCGGTGCTCGCCGGCGAGGAGCTGCTCTGCGACACCTTCGACCGCGCCCTTCTGGTCAGCCGCTTCCTCCTCGACGCGACGCCGGCCTGGCTCGGGGAATGAGGCGCCGGCTCGGCCGCCGCCTCGTCGGGGTCGCGCTCGTCGGGGGCGGCGCCCTCGGCCTCTCGGCCTGCAGCTCGCAGTCCACCGGCCTCGCCCGTCAGGCCTGTGCGCAGGTCGACGCCTCCCTCCGCCTCTACGGCCGGGCGCAGCACGCGACGGGCGCGGCGCAGGTGCGCCTGCTCCAGCGGGCGAACGTCGACCTGCGCGAAGCGCTGCCGAACGCGGCGCTCGCGGCGAGCAGCGACACCGACTTCCAGGCGCTCGCCGCCACACTCTCGGAGAGCTCGCGGGTCCCCGAGAGCGACCTCACGGGAGCGCTGCGGGCGCAGTGCGCCAACCTCGCCGGTGCGTGAGGCCGCCCCGGGGGCGGCCGTGCCGCCGCTCAGGGGAAGGTGCCCGTGGTGCAGATCACGTAGGTGAGGCCGTCGGGCGCCATCGAGCGCAGGTCGGGAAGGGCGAAGTTGCTCGTGCCGTTCCCGCCGTAGGTCACGCCGAGCAACGAGAACAGCGCGGTGGCTCCGTTGATCGTGAGGAGCTGGCCGTCGGCGGGCATCGTCTCCGGGTTCCCCACCGGCCCCCGTTCCCGCCGTGAGGAAGACCTGCCCGAGGAGGCAGGGCGCCCCCGTCGCTCTCGGCGGTGGAGGTGCCGCTCGTGTTCGCCCCGAAGAGCGAAGCCGTCCCCGACGGCCCCGTGAGGCCGGCCGCCCCCGTGAGGCCGACCGCCCCGTTGCTGTCGTTCGCGCCATTCGTGCCGTTGGAGCCGTTGCTCCCCGCGGGGCCGGTGCCCCCGCCACCGCGCCGGCCGGCCCCGCCGGCCCCTGCGGGGCCCGCTGCCCCGGGCGCGCCACGGGGCCCGGTCTGGCCCCGCTCCGGCTTCAGGGGGAGCGAGATCCTCGTCATCGCTCGCCGCCGGCCTCGCCGCGGCCGGCCTGCTCGCCGCCGGGGCCGGCATCGCGACGGCGACCGAGTCGCACCCCGCAGCCCCGACGTGAACGCCGCCGGCTACCTCGTGCTCGCCCAGAGCGGGGGGCCAACGGGGTCCTCCGATCGGGCAGGCCGGCGCCGGGGCGGCACCGGGGGTGCCCAGCCACTCGCGCCGCAACTGGGGGATGCGTGTCCGCCATCCGTCGTGCACGAAACGCGACGAGAGGTGCTGACAAGCCGTGAGAGCGCGCGCCGCGCCCGAGCGCCGGCGGCCCGCGCCGGAGGTGCCCGGCGGTTAGGCCTCCTGCGCCTCGCCGGGGACCCCGGGGGAGTCCTCCCAGAGCTTGATGCCGCCGAGGATCCCGGCGATGTTGTCGATCACCGTGTAGCGGGCCTCGTCGAGGCGCCCCGACAGGTGGCGGGAGTTCCCGCCGCCGACGAAGCAGTGGTCGAAGTTCACGAGCTCGTCGAGGGTCTCGAGGCCGAGCTTGGCGCGCTTGCGCCAGCGCTTCACGCCGACGTGCTTCAGCGCCGCGTCGCCGAGCTGGTCGTTGTAGGTCCCTCCGTTGCGGAAGGGGTGGTGGGCGAGCTCGAGGTGGGGAGCGAGCACGCCGTTCATGAACAGTGCCGTGCCCACGCCGGTGCCGAAGGTGACGACGAGCTCGAGCCCCTTGCCCTGCGCGACGTCGAGGCCCTGCAGGTCGGCGTCGTTCAGGATCCGCACCGGGTGCCCGAGGCGCTTGGAGAGCTCGTCCACCGCGGCGAAACCGCTCCAGGCGCGGAGCAGCTCCTTGGAGACCTTGCTCCCCGGCCCGTGCGTCGTGACGAAGTGGGGGGCGGTGACGACCCGCCCCTCGCGCACGACCCCCGGGAAGCCGACCGAGACGCGGTCGTAGGAGGGGAGGGGCTTCGCCAGCTCGACGATGTCGCTGACGAAGGTCTCCGGCGAGAGCGGGTAGGTGGTGTCGACGCGCACGCGGTCGGCGACCATCTTCCCGGTGGCGTCGAGCACCGAGGCCTTGATCCCCGTCCCGCCGACGTCGACCGCGAGGGTGAAGGGGTGCTGCGGCGCTGGCGCCGGCGCCGCTTCCGGCGCGCTGTCCGTCTCGCTCATCGGAGCACCTCGATCCCCTCAGCCCTGCCCTGGACGACGCCGCCGAGGGGCTCGTAGCCCTCGAGCAGTGTGATCAGGGTACGCACACCGAAGCCCGTCCCGCCCTTCCGGCGGTAGCCGTCGTCCTCCTCGCTGCGCGCCGGCCCGGCGATGTCGAGGTGGACCCAGGGCACGTCGCCGACGAACTCCTCGAGGAGGAGCGCCGCGACGAGGGCGCCCGCCTGGCCCGCGGTGCCGATGTTCTTCATGTCGGCGACCTCGGAATCGATGTGGCGGCGGTAGGCGGGGGGCAGCGGGAGGGGCCACAGCGCCTCCCCCGCGGCCGCCGCCGCGGCGCGCACCTTGGAGATCAGGCGGTCGTCATTGCCGATCACGCCGGCGATCTCCATCCCGAGGGCGACCACGCAGGCGCCGGTGAGGGTGGCGAGGTCGACGATCGCGTCGGCCCCGTCCTCGACCGCGAGGCTGAGCGCGTCGGCGAGGACGAGCCGCCCCTCGGCGTCGGTGTTCAGCACCTCGATCGTCTTGCCGTTGCGGATCGTGAGCACGTCGCCCGGCTTGGTCGCCGCGCCGCCCGGCATGTTCTCGGTGATCGGCAGGTAGCCGGTGACCCGCACCCCGACGCCGAGCGCCGCGCAGGCGCTCATCGCCCCGAGCACCGCGGCGGCGCCGGACATGTCGGTCTTCATCGTCATCATCGAGTTCGCCGGCTTCAGCGAGAGGCCGCCCGAGTCAAAGGTGATCCCCTTGCCGACGAGGGCGACGGTGAAGGGCGGCGCGCCCTCCGGCTCGTAGTGCAGCTTCACGAAGCGCGCCGGGGCCTCCGAGCCCGCGGCCACGCCGGCGAGGCCCCCGAGGCGCTCGCCGGCGATCCCCTCCTCCTCGAGCACCTCGATCCCGAGCCCAGCGGCGGCCGCGACCTCGCCCGCCGTCGCCGCGAAGTCGCGCGGCGTGAGCGAGCCCGCGGGGGTGTTCACGAGGTCGCGGCAGAGCTCGACGGCGCGCGCGACGGCGTTGGCGCGCCGCGCCCCCTCGGCGAGCGCCGCCCCGTCAAGGCCGGTGAGCGCGATCTGCGCGAGGCCGGGGCCCTCCTCCTCGCTCCGGAAGCGCTCGAAGCGGTAGCTCGCGAGGAGCGCCCCCTCGCCGGTCGCCTGCGCGACGGCGAGGGGGGAGACGCCCTCGAGGTCGATCCCGGTGAGGTCGATGACGAGCGTCAGGCAGCTGGCGGCGGCGCGCGCCGCCGCCGCCCCGGCGCGCCGCAGCGCCTCGGTGCCGAGCTCCGCGCGCAGGCCGAGGCCGACGAGGATCTGCAGGCGCCCCTCGACGTCGTTCGCGACCGCCTCGCCGAGCTTGCCGGAAAAGCCCCGGCGCTGCAGCGCGCCCGCGTCGAGGATCCCGCCGTCGGCGGCGCGCAGCTCCTCGTAGACGCCCCGCGCGGTGGCGTCGGCGTCGGGCGCGGACGAGGTGCCGTGGAGCTCGGGGCTCATCGCTGCTCCTTCTCGGCCCTCACGTGGCCGTCTCGGGCTCGCCGCGGCGGCGGGCGCCGTGCACGAGGTGGACCTCCTCCGCGTCGCGGGCGAGCGCCCAGCAGAGGTCGGAGAGGCGGTTGAGGTAGGCGAGCAACGGGCCCGAGAGGCCGAGGGCGACGGCGGAGCGCTCGGCGCGGCGCACGACGGCGCGGGCGAGGTCGAGCGCCGCCGAGCAGCGGTTGGCGCCGGGGACCGAGAAGTTGGGCGAGAGGGCGAGCGCCTCGCGGAGGCGGTCGATCTCGCGCTCCAGGCGGGCGACCATCGCCTCGTCGACCTTGGCCTCGGCGGCGAGGCGCTCGGTCGGGAGCGCAGCGTCGGCCATCACCATCCACAGGTCGCGCTCGAGCTCGAGGAGCAGCGTGTCGAGCGCCCCGCCCGGCTCGGCCTCGGCGCGCGCCACGCCGAGGGCGGCCTGGCTCTCGTCGAGGTCGCCGAGGAGCGAGAAGCGGCCGTCGGCCTTCGAAAGGCGCGCGCCGGCGCGCAGCGCCGTCGTCCCGTCGTCGCCGTGGCGCGTGTAGATCCTCACCGTCGCGCACCGAGCAGCGGGACGTACATCTCCGCGGCGGAGAGGCCGCCGTGGCGGCCGACGAGGCGTCCCTCGGAGGGGTCGTCCGGGTCGAGGAAGCTCACCGCGGCGCGGGCGATCACCGCCACCTCGCCGAGGCGGGCACGGTGCTCGGGGGCGACCGGGCCGCCGAAGAGGCCGACGGCCTCGAGCTCATCGAGGCGGGCGACGTAGGCGCGCTCGCCGAGGTGGTGCCGCAGGCGGCCGACGAGCCCCGCCGCCTCGTGGGGGGCGACGCCGAGCCAGCGGAAGCGCCCCTCGCCGGAGTGGCGGACGGGAACCTCGCCGATCGCCGGCGCGAGGTCGATCGAGGGCGAGGCGGCCTCCATCTCGCCGTGGTCCGCGGAGATCGCGAGCGCGGCGCCGGCGGGGAGGGCATCCTGCAGCGCCGCGACGAGGCGGTCGACGTGCGCGAGCTCCGCGTCGTAGTGGGCACCGAGGCCGCGCTCGTGCGCGATGGCGTCGAGGCCGTCGTAGTAGGCGTAGACGAAGCGCTCACCGGCGTCGAGGAGGCGGCGCACCTCGACGGCGATGCTCGAGGCGAGGCTCCAGCCGACGAGGGGCGCGCCCCGCAGGTGCGCCTCGGTGAAGCCCGAGCCCGAGAAGCGAGCGCGGCTGACGACCGGGACGGGGCGGCCGAAGAAGGGGAGGTGCGGCTGGTAGGCGGCGGGGGCGAGGCGCTCGCGGACGTCCTCCTCGCCGATCCGCCACTTCAGCACGTTGAGCACCGCGCCCCGCTCGGCGAGGCGGTAGCCGAGCAGGCCGTGCTCGGCGGGGGCGAGGCCGGTGGTGATCGAGGTGAGCGCGGCGGCCGTCGTCGAGGGGGCGACGGAGGTGAGCAGCGAGCGCTCCATCGCCGACATCACCGGCGTGAGGGAGCGACGCTCCTCGAGCTGGCGGGCTCCGAGGCCGTCGACGACGAAGAGCACCACCTGCTCGGCGTCGATGAGCGAGGGAGGGAGCCAGTCCGGGGCCGCCCCGTCGTGACGGGAGAACAGTGCGGGGACGAGCGAGGCGATGCAGGCGCCCCCGAAGTCGGGGAGGACGGCGTCGGGCAGCAGCACGGCCGCGTCGCGAGGCTGGTCGTCCCGCAGTGCCATTCCCGGGAGCTTAGGTCCGCCCCACCCGCCGCGACCCCGGCGAGCCGCAGCTCAAACCCTCCGTGCGCCGTAGCATGGGGAGGTGCGCTCTGTCTCGACTCGCGGGGATTATGCGAGCAGGGCACTGCTGTCGCTGGCGCTGCGCGTCGATGAGAACGGCCCGACCTCGGTGCGGGACATCGCCGAGCGCACCGGGCTCCCCCAGCCCTACCTCGAGCAGATCCTCCTCGCCCTGAAGGGCGCGGGGCTGGTGCGCTCAAAACGGGGCGTCGGCGGCGGCTACGTGCTCGCGCGGGCGAGCGACGAGATCACCCTCGGCGCCATCGTCTCGGCGGTCGACGGGCCGATCGTCGTCGGCGACTTCGGCGAGCCGCACCAGAACGGTGCCTGTGACCACGAGGGGCAGTGCGCCCTGCTCGCCGTCTGGTCCGAGGTCGGCGAGCACATGCGCCACCACCTCGACTCGTTCACCCTCGCCGACATGGTCGCCCGCGCCCGCGGCATGGCCGGCGCGATCCCGCTCCTCGACTGATCAGCGGCACGACGCCCGGGCCTGGCCCCGGTGTCAAGCGCCGCCCTCAGGCGTTCCAGCCGCGCAGCGCCCGCGTCGTGCGCTCGAAGCCGAGGATCCCGACCGTCGCGGTGTCGAGCACGAAGTGCGCGCCCGCCGCGCCGCCGAGGTCGAGGTAGGTGGCGGCGAGGACCCGCAGCAAGTGGCCGTGGGCGAAGAGGGCCGCCGCCCCCTCGGCCTCGGGATCGAGGGGGACGCGCCCGATCATCTCCGTGCAGCGCGCCTCGACCTCAACGAGGGTCTCGCCGCCCGGGCAGCCGTCGCGAAAGAGCGCCCAGTCGGGGCGCTCCTCGCGGATCTCGGCCGTCGTGCGTCCCTCGTAGTCCCCGTAGTCCCACTCCATGAGGTCATCGGCGAGGCGCGCCTCGGCGAAGCCGGCGAGCGCCGCGCTCTCCCGCGCCCGGCAGAGCGGCGAGCTCCAGGCGGCCACGATCCCGAGCTCGGCGAGGCGGCCCGAGAGCCCCGCCGCGGCGGAGCGGCCCGCGCTGTCCAGGGGAACGTCGGTGCGGCCGGTGTGACGGCCCGAGCGACTCCACTCCGTCGACCCGTGTCGCACGACGATGATCCGGCCGACGGGCCGCTCCGTACTATCCGGCACGGAGGCCATTCACCACCTCATCTCGGCAAGCTCCCAGGTTGCTCACCGTTTCGGGGACATGAATTGGAATGCGAACGGGCAATGAAGCGTTAGTACAGCTGCAAAGTTAGAACCCGACCAGAAGACTCAGGTCGGGGCCGGAAGCGGTCGTTGATTCCCTACGACCGTAACGGCGCAAGTGCCAAGGAGGCGCGGTCATCGCTACCACGACCCACGGAGACGACATCCTCGAGCGTGCGGGTGCCGGTCCCGATCTCATGCGGCTGTTCCTTGACGACCTCGGTCGTCACCCGCTGCTCAGCGCGGACGAGCAGGTGCAGCTGGCGCGCCGGGTCGAAGAGGGCGACGACCAGGCCCGCGAGGAGATGATCTCCGCCAACCTGCGCCTCGTCGTCCACTGGGCGCGCCGTTATCAGGGTCGCGGCATCGACCTCACCGACCTCATCCAGGAGGGGACCTTCGGCCTGATGCGTGCCGTCGAGAAGTTCGACTGGCGACGGGGCTTCAAGTTCTCCACCTACGCCACCTGGTGGATCCGCCAGTCGCTGCAGCGCGCCGTGCAGTCCAAGGGACGGGCGATCCGCCTCCCCGAGGACGCGGTGGCTGCCGAGTCGGCGGCCGAGCGCGACGGCGAGGGAGGCGAGCCGCGCCTGCCGCGCGTCGTCGCCAGCCTCGACCAGCCGCTCGGCAGCGAGGCGACCGCGACCCTCGGTGACCTGTTCGCCGCGGACCTCTCGCCGATCGACGAGGAGGTCGCCGACCTCGTCTCCCTCGAGCAGCTCGGCGAGGCGATCGACCGCCTCGGCCAGCTCGAGCGCGACGTCGTCCGCCTCCGCTTCGGCCTGCAGGGCGAGCCGCCCGCCTCCCTCGAAACGACGGCCAAGCGCCTCGGCATCGGCGTGCGCCGCGTGCGCAGCGTGGAGGCACAGGCGCTGCGCTTCCTCGCCACCCAGCCCGAGGTCGGCGCGCTGCACCCCGCCGCCTGAGCTCCGCCGCCCGTCTACTCGGCGGCGCGGCGCAGCCCGGCGAGGACCGCCTCCAGCTCCGGCGCCAACGGCGAGGTGAAGCGCGCCTGCTCGCCCGTGCCGGGGTGGGTGAGCTCGAGCTCAGCGGCGTGCAGGAAGGGGCGCCGCAGCGCGCCGAAGCCCCTCCGCCCGCCGCCGTAGCGGGGGTCGCCGGCGACGGGATGGCCGATCGCCGAGAGGTGGACGCGGATCTGGTGCGTGCGCCCGGTCTCGAGCTCGAGCTGCAGGTAGGTCGCCGGCTCCGGCTCGCTGAAACGCTCGAGCACCCGGTAGCGGGTGCGCGCCTCCCGGCCGTCCACGGTGACGGCCATCTTGGTCGGTTGCCGGCGGCTGCGGCCGATCGGCGCCTCCACGAGCCCCTCCTCCGCCTCGACGCGCCCGAGGGCGAGCGCGAGATAGCGGCGGTGCATGGTGCGCGCCGCGAGCTGCGCGACGAGCGAGCGGTAGGCCTCGGGGGTGCGGGCGACGACGAGCAGCCCGGAGGTGTCCTTGTCGAGGCGGTGCACGATCCCGGGGCGGTCGGCCTCGCCCGCCCCGGCGGCCGCCGCGGCGGCGAGGTCGGGGAAGCGGTGCAGGAGCCCGGCGGCGAGCGTGTCCTCGCGGTGCGCGGCGCCCGGATGGACGACGAGGCCGGCCGGCTTGTCGATCACGATCAGCTGCTCGTCGGCGTGCACGACGGCGAAGGCCACCCCGGCGACGCCGCGCAGCGGGCCGCTCGCCGCGGCGAGCGGGTCGAGGGTGAAGCCGAGGCGCTCCCCCGAGCGCACGGCGCGGCTGCGCTGGGTCACGACGACGCCGCCGACGGTCACCGCGCCGGCCTCGATGAGCAGCGAGACCTCGGCGCGCGAGCGGCCGGAGAGGAAGGCGACGGCGCGGTCGACGCGCACGCCGTCGAGCGCGGCGGGGACCTCGACGGGGTCGCTCACCGTGCCGGCGACCCTGCGGGGCGCTCCCTGAGGAGGGCGAGGGCGAGGAGGACGCAACCGACGACGATCGCGCTGTCGGCGAGGTTGAAGGTCGGCCAGAAGGTGCTGTGCAGGAAGTCGACGACGCCCGCCGGGCGGAAGAGCCGGTCGCCGAGGTTGCTGAGCGCGCCGCCCACCACCAGCCCGAGCGAGGCCACCCCGAGGCGGCCCGGGAGCCGCCGCCCGAAGGCGACGATCACGACCACGACGACGGCGGCGAGCGCGATGAGCGGCGCCCCCACCGAGGAGCCGAGCGAGAAGGCCACGCCGCGGTTGTAGGCGAGGACGAGCGAGAACGGGCCGACGAGGTGCACGTCGTGGCCGTCGGAGAGGGCGGCGACGGCGAACGCCTTGGTCCCCTGGTCGGCGGCGATCACGGCGAGGGCGAGGGCGCCGGAGGCGGCGAGGCGCCGCCGGCCGGTGGCCGGCGAGGTCGCGGTGCTCAGCGCCGCGAGAGCCCGCCGCTCTTGCAGGCGATGCAGAGGCGCGCATAGGGGAGCGCCTCGAGGCGGGGCTTGCCGATCAGCTCGCCGCAGCCCTCACAGACGCCGTAGCGGCCGTTGGCGATCTTCGCGAACGCGAAGTCGATCTCCTCGACGGCGAGGAGCGCCTGCGCGGAGAGGGCGAGGTCGCGCTCGCGGTCGACGGTCGAGGTGGCGCCCTCGCCGGACTCCTCGTCGAACTGCACGTCGCCCGGCTCCATCTCCTCGACGAGGGACTCCGCCTCGGCCTTCAGGCTCGCCGCCTGCTCGAGGTAGGTCACCCGCTCAGCGAGGAGCGCCTCGCGCTGGTGGGCGAGGAAGCGGTCGTCGTTGGCGTACCCGCCGGGGGTGGGCTTGTAGGGGGGACGGGGGACGGACTTGGTGACGGCCTTCACCGGCGCCTTCTCGGCGACGGCCTTGTTCGCCGGCGCCTTCTTCGCGGCCGCCTTCGCGGGGGTCTCCTTGGCGGCGGCTTTCACCGGCGCCTTCTCGGCGCCGGCCTTCTGCGCGGTCACCTTGCCGACGGCCTTGGCCGGCGCCTTCTCGGCGGCGGCCTTCTTTGGCGGGGCGCCCTTTTCGGGCGCCGCGCGCTTGGCTGCGACCGCCTTGCCCGCGAGGGGTGCGGTCTTTTTCGTCGCGGCACTCTTCGCGCCGGGCACTGCCTTGGATGGTTCCGCGGGTGCGGACGCCGGAGTCCGGGTGCGAAGCGGCATCGGACTGCCTCCTCTCGGGGGACGAGGGTGCGACAGACTAACCGATCCCGCCGTGCGGCCGGTCGGGAGCGCCGAGGGCTCAGTGGCCGCGACCCGCACGGCCACGCGCCGCTGGGGCATCGCCGAGGTGGGCGCGGGCGATGTCGAGGAGGCGGGTCGCCTCGGCCTCGTCGACCCCCTCGACGCGCAGCTGCTTGCCGGCGTTGCGCTCGCCGGCGAGGACGCTCACGGCCTCGGGAGCGACGCCGAAGAGCTCGGCGACGAGCTCGCGGACGGCACGGTTGGCGGGCGGGGATGCGGGGGGAGCCGCCACCCGCAGCACGAGCGCGGACTGGCCGAAGCCGGTCAGCTCCGCCTTCCCTGCGCCGGCGTGCAGCTGCGCATGGAGCGTGATCGCCGGCGTCTCGTCGGCGCCGGTGGGGGCCACGACCTCGAACAATTGTGCGGGCATGGCCGCCTACTCTAGGGAGATGGCGGACCCAGACAGCACCCACGCCTACCCCGACCTGCGCAAGATCCCCTCGCCGCCCCGCTACCCCGAGCTCGAGGAGGAGGTGCTCGCCTCCTGGGAGGTGGACGGGACCTTCCCGGCCTCGGTCGCACGCAGGCGGCAGAGCCCGGAGTACGTCTTTTACGACGGCCCGCCGTTCGCGAACGGCCTCCCGCACTACGGCCACCTCCTCACCGGCTTCGTGAAGGACGCCGTCCCCCGCTACCAGACGATGCGCGGCAAGCTCGTCGAGCGCCGCTTCGGCTGGGACTGCCACGGCCTCCCCGCCGAGACCGAGGTCGAAAAGGAGCTCGGCGTCTCGGGGCGCGGGCCGATCACCGAGTACGGGATCGACCGCTTCAACGCGGCGTGCGAGACCGCGGTGCTCCGCTACACCCACGCCTGGGAGCGCTACGTGACCCGCCAGGCCCGTTGGGTGGACTTCGAACACGCCTACAAGACGATGGACGCCGACTACATGGAGAGCGTCCTGTGGGCCTTCAAGGAGCTGCACAACCGCGGCCTCGTCTACGAGGGCTACCGCGTGCTGCCCTACTGCTGGGAGTGCGAGACCCCGCTCTCCAACTTCGAGACCCGCCAGGACGACGCCTACCGCGACCGCGTCGACCCGGCGGTCACGGTGAGCTTCGCGGTCGAGGCCTCCGGGCGCGAGGGCGGCCCGCTCGAGGGGCCGCTCAAGTTCCTCGTCTGGACGACGACGCCGTGGACGCTGCCCTCCAACCTCGCCCTCGCGGTCGGCCCCGAGGTGCGCTACGCCCTCTACCGCCGCGGCGGCGACGTCCTCGTGATCGGCGCCGAGCGGGCCGAGGCCTACGCCGCCGAGCTCGAGGGCGCCGAGCCCCTCGGCGAGGTGCGCGGCGCGGCGCTCGTCGGCCGCCGCTACCGGCCGCTGTTCGACTACTTCGCCGCCGACGAAGGGGCCTTCGTCGTCCTCGCCGGCGACTTCGTGACGACCGACGAGGGCACCGGCATCGTGCACATGGCGCCCGGCTTCGGCGAGGACGACCAGCGCCTCTGCGAGGGCGCCGGGATCGCCGTGCGCTGCCCCGTCGACGACCGCGCGGTCTTCACCGGCGAGGTCCCCGACTACGCGGGGAGCCACGTCTTCGAGGCCAACGAACCGATCGTCGAGCGCCTCGCGGCCGAGGGCCGCCTCGTGCGGCGCGAGGAGTACCACCACAGCTACCCGCACTGCTGGCGGACCGACACGCCCCTCATCTACCGCGCCGTGAGCTCGTACTTCGTCGAGGTCACGGCGGTGAAGGGGCGCATGCTCGAGCTCAACCAGCAGATCACCTGGGTGCCGGAGAACGTGCGCGACGGCGCCTTCGGGCACTGGCTCGAGGGGGCGCGGGACTGGTCGATCTCCCGCAACCGCTTCTGGGGGACGCCGATCCCGGTATGGAAGTCCGACGACCCCGCCTACCCGCGCGTCGACGTCTACGGCAGCCTCGACGAGCTCGAGGCCGACTTCGGGGTGCGCCCCGAGAACCTCCACCGCCCCTACATCGACGAGCTCGTGCGCCCGAACCCCGACGACCCGAGCGGGCGCTCGACGATGCGGCGGGTGAGCGACGTCTTCGACTGCTGGTTCGAGTCGGGGGCGATGCCCTTCGCGCAGCTCCACTACCCCTTCGAGAACGTCGAGCGCTTCGAGTCGCACTTCCCCGCCGACTTCATCTGCGAGTACGTCGGCCAGACCCGCGGCTGGTTCTACACGCTGCACGTGCTGTCGACGGCGCTGTTCGACCGCCCCGCCTTCTCGCACTGCATCGCGCACGGGATCCTCCTCGGCAACGACTACCGCAAGCTCTCCAAGCGTCTCCGCAACTATCCCGACCCCGAGGAGTTCTTCGCCGAGGCGGGCGCCGACGTGATGCGCTGGTACCTGCTCTCCTCGCCGATCCTGCGCGGCCTCGACGCGGCCGTCGAGGACCAGGCGATGACCGAGCCGCTGCGCCAGATCCTCAACCCGATCTGGAACACCTACGCCTTCCTCTGCCTCTACGGCGGCACCGACGGCACCGTCGGGCGCCTGCGCACCGACCAGCGCGGGCTGCTCGACCGCTACCTGCTGGCGAAGACCGCCGCGCTCGTCGCCGAGGTGACCGGGGCCTTCGAGCGCTACGACCTCGCCGGCGCCTGCGCGGCGGTCGCCTCCTACCTCGAGGCGCTCACCAACTGGTACGTGCGGCGCAGCCGCGAGCGCTTCTGGCGGGCCTTCGGCGAGGGGGGCGAGGCCGACGCCGACAAGCGCGACGCCTACGACACGCTGCACACCTGCCTCGTCCACCTCTGCCAGGTGAGCGCCCCGCTCCTCCCCTACCTCTCCGAGGTCGTGTTCCGCGGCCTCACCGCCGAGGCGAGCGTGCACCTCACCGACTGGCCGGCCGCCGACGCCCTCCCCGCCGACCCCGAGCTCGTCTCAGCGATGGACCTCGTCCGCGAGCTCTGCTCGGCGGCGCACTCGATCCGCAAGGCGAACGGCCTGCGCGCCCGCCTGCCGCTCGCGGCCCTCACCTACGCCGGCCCTGCGGCCGAGCGCCTCGGCGAGTTCGCGGCGCTCATCGCCGACGAGGTGAACGTGAAGGAGGTGCACCTCGAGGCCGACGCCGGCGGGCGCACCAGCGAGCGCCTCACCCTCGTCCCCGCCTCCCTCGGCCCCCGCCTCGGCGCGAAGACCCAGCAGGTGATCGGTGCCTGGCGGCGCGGCGAGTGGGAGGTCACCGCTGCGGGCGCGGTCGAGGTGGGTGGCGAGGCGCTCGTCGAGGGCGAGTACGAGCTGCGCGCCGCGCCCCTCGAGGAGACGACCGGGCGCCTCCTCGACAGCGGCGGCCTCGTCCTCCTCGACGTCGAGGTGACGGCGGCGCTGAGGGCCGAGGGCCTCGCCCGCGACGCGGTGCGCGAGATCCAGCAGCACCGGAAGGACACCGGCCTGCACGTCGCCGACCGCATCGACCTCCGCCTCTACTGCGACGCGGAGCTCGCCGAGCGCCTCGCCCCGCACGCCGCCGAGATCGCCGCCCAGACCCTCGCCCGCAGCCTCACCTTCCACCCGCTCGCCGAGAAGCCCGCCGGGGCGGTGCTCGCCGAGCTCTCCGACGGCTCGCTGCTCGCGATCGAGCTGCAGGACGTGCGCGGCACCTGACCGCCTGCTGAGCGGGCGGGGCAGTGGCGGGCGGCGGGCGGCGGGGTCTCGCTTCGGAGCGGGCCGCGGCCGAGGGCGCGACCGGGGAGCGAGGAGCCGAGATGGCCGGGCAGCGCGCACCGCTCGACGAGGAGCAGATGATCCCCCACCCGCGGTTCTCCCTCGCGGAGCGGGACCGTCGCTGGGCGGCGCTGCGGGCGCTCATGGCCGAGCGCGGCCTCACCGCGATCGTCACCCCCGCACACACCGGCCACAGCCTCGACTTCCAGGCCAACTCCCGCTACCTCTCGCACTGCGGCGGCGGCGAGGGCGCGGAGATCACGGTGATCTTCCCCCTCGACGGCGAGGTGACCGTCGGCGCGACCTCCGCCGCCGAGCGCTGGCCGCGGGCCCAGAACTGGGTCACCGACATCCGGGAGGCGCGCCGCGACTACGGGAAGGTCGCCGTCGAGCGCCTCCACGAGCTCGGGGTCACCGACGACCGGGTGGGCATCACCGGCCTCGGGACGGGGACCCGCTCGCCCGAGGGCACCGTCCTCTACCACACGATGCTCGCCCTCCAGCAGGCCTTCCCCGCCGCCACCTTCGAGGACGCCACCGACCTCCTCGACGAGGTGCGCCTCACCAAGAGCGAGGAGGAGATCGAGTTCCTCCGAAGGCGGCGCTGATCATCGACGAGGGCTTCCACGCGCTGCGCGCCGCGCGCGCGCCGGCGAGCTCGACTACGTCGTCTGGGCGAAGGCCTTCTCGGAGATGATGCTGCGCGGCTCGGAGGCGACGGTCCACTCAACTGGGTCTCGGGGCCCGCCCCGACGCGCACCCTCACGCGGCCGACGCACCGCCGCCTCGAGGCCGGCGACCTCATCCTGAACGAGCTCGAGGCCTCCTGGGGAGGCTGGCGCTCCCAGGGGGTGCAGCCCGTCTGTGTCGAGCGCTGCGACCCCGTCTACGACGAGCTCGCGAAGCTCCAGGGAGAGGTCTGGTTCCAGCTCGCCGCCGAGCTGAGGCCGGGGGCCACCGCGGGCGAGCTGCAGGAGCGCTGCCGGGCGATCTGCGAGAAGGAGGCGCCCGCCTCCGGCCCCGCCGCGGGGGCGACCGCGCAGCTGATGATGCACGGCCGCGGCGCCGGCGACGACGGGCCGATCATCACCAACGACGCGAAGTCACCGGTCGAGCTGAAAAAGGTGCTGCGGCAGAACCCGGTGGTGATCTTCAAGCCGCAGGTGCGCTGCGCGGACCGCAGCCACCCCCTCAACTGGGGGGACAGCGTCGTCGTCACCGCGGCGGGCGGCGAGCGCCTCGGCAGGCGCGAGCACGGGATCTGGGTCGCCGGCTGAGGCCCCGGCCCGAGGGGCTCAGCTCGGCTCGTCGTCCTCGCGGCGGCCGAAGCGGAAGGTCTCGCCACCCTCGCGCTTCTCGTCCCCCTCGGCGCTCGCCCAGCGCGACCACAGCTCCTCGTCGGGGTCGAGCTCGGCGGGGGCCTTCTCGGTCGCGTCGAGCTCGCGGGCGCCGCCGAAGGCGATCGCCGCGTCCTCGCCGAGCTCCGCCTCGACGTCGGGGAGGCCGAGATCGAGGGGGTCGTCGTCGTGGCGGTAGGGCTGGCCGGAGGTCTCCGGCGGGGTGAAGTCGCTGAAGCTGCTCCCGAACTCGCTGTCCCCGTAGCGGTCGCCCTCCTCGGCGTCGCTGCGGTAGCCGGGGAGGGCGCTCCCCTCGGCGAGCTCGGGCGAGACCGAGAGCGCGTCGCCGACGAAGCCCAGCAGGCTGGAGAGCGCCTCGGTGATGCGCGTCCGCTCGCCGTCGACGAGCGAGGTGAGCACGCCGATCTGGCGGGTGAGGCGGTCGTGCTCCTCACCGAGGTGCTCGACGCGCGCCTGCAGGTCGCGCTCGGCCTCGCTGCGCATCGCGCTCGCCGACTGGCGGGCCTCGGAGAGCATCCCGTCGGCCTGGGAGCGCGCCTGCTCGAGGAGGCGGGCGGCCTCCTCGCGGGCCTCGTGGATCGCGAGGTCGGCGGTGCGCTGCGCGAGGACGAGGGTCCGCCGCAGGCTGTCGTCATCGGTGGGGGGGAGCGTCTCCATCTGCCGCTCGGCGCGGTCGGCCCGCCCCTGCAGCGACGAGATCTCCTCGTGGAGCTCGTCGACCCCGATCGCCACCTTTTCGAGGAACTCATCGACCTCGTCGGTGTCGTAGCCGCGCAGACGGTCGCGAAACTCCACTTCCCGAAGGATTTTGCCCGAGATCTCCATGACCCGATCCTACTGCCCGGCGGCCCCCCGCCTGGGGCATGCCCCCCTCGCGCCGTCCCTGCTCAGAGCACCCGGAGAAGGATCTCCAGGACGACGAAGAGCACGAGCGGCGAGAGGTCGATCGCCGAGCCGCCGACCCTCAGCGGCGGCAGCCGGCGGCGCAGCGGCACGAGCACGGGGTCGGTGACGCGCGCCAGCGCGCGCGTCACCTTGCCGAGCGCGGACCAGGGGTTGGAGGGGAACCAGGAGAGGACGATCCTCACGAAGAGGACGAGGATGTAGGCCTGCACGATCCAGGCCAGCACGTTGAGCACCACGCGGTCCGCCCTTCCTAGGGCTCGAGGAGGCCGCGCTCCTGAAGCCGTTGCCGCTCCTCCGCCGACACCTCGACGTTCGGCGGGGTGAGCAGGAAGACGTGGTCGGCGACGCGGTCCATCGCGCCGTTCAACGCGTAGGTGAGGCCCGAGCAGAAGTCGATCATCCGCCGGGCGAGGTCGCGGTCCGCGAGCGTGAGGTTGACGATCACCGGGTTCGCCTGGCGCATCACGTCACCGATCTCCTGCGCCTCGCTGAAGCGCTCGGGGGCGACCACGTGCACCTTCGCGCTGCGGCTCGGCGAGACCGGGCGCAGCACCGTGCTCCCGGTGCGGCCGAAGCCCACCTCCTCGTTGTTGGCGAGCGGCCGCACCGTGCCACCGAAGCTGCGGGGTTCGGGGGGGACCTCCTCGGGCTCTCGCTCGGGGTAGACGGTGCGCGCCCGTTCCCGGGGCGGCTCGGCGTCGTAGTCCTCGTCGTCGTACAGATCGTCGTCGAGGTCCTTCAGGCCGAGGTAGGCGAGCGCCTTGTTCATGAACGAAGCCATTGATCTCCTCCGACCCTCATTGTGGCACCGGTCCCTGCCCGGCGCGGGGACCGAACAGAGCGCTCCCGACCCGCACCATCGTCGAGCCCGCCTCCACGGCGAGCTCGAGGTCGTCGCTCATCCCCATCGAGGCCTCGGCGAGGCCGAGTTCCGCGCGGAGCGCCGCGACCAGGCTAAATGCCCGGCGCGCCGCGACGGGGTCGGGGGGCGCGACGGTCATCAGCCCGGCGACGTCGAGCTCGAGCCGTACGAGCGCGCCGACGAGGGGCGTCACCTCGCGCGGCGCGACGCCGCCGCGCCCGGGGGTGCCGGCGACGTCGACCTCGACGAGCACCCGCGCGCCGGGGCGGCGCCGGGCCAACCCCTCCCCCTCCTCGAGGCGGTCGAGGCCCTGGTAGCAGGCGACGAGCGGCGCCAGACGGGCGAGCTTGTTGCGCTGCAGCTCGCCGAGGAAGTGCCAGCGCAGCTCCGAGGCGCCGGCCGCGCCAGCCGCCGCTGCCTTGTCGACCAGCTCGTTCGCGTAGTTCTCGCCGATATCGGCGAGGCCCGCAGCGCGCGCCGCGAACACCGCGGCGAGCGGGAAGGTCTTCGTCACGGCCACGATCCGCACCGCCGCGGGGTCGCCCGCGGAGGCGATGCGGGCGCGCAGCCGCGCGAGGTTGCCGGCGACGCTCGCGGCGAGCGCGCCGTCGCCTGCGAGCGCGCCGCCGCCTGTGGGCGCGCTCACCGGCTCGGGGCGGGGCGCAGCACGAGGGCGTGGCGCGCCGCCTCGCCGCGCCTGCGGAAGGAGTAGAAGCGCTCGTCGCAGCCGGTGCAGCCGCCGAGGGCGCCGAGGTCGGTGACCCCGGCGCGGGCGAGCGCACCGGCGACGCCGCGCGGGAGGTCGAGCGCCGGCTCGCCGTCGGCCGTCGTCGCCCGCACCTCCTCGCCGAGGACGGCGACGAGCGCCTCGAGGTCCGCCGGCGAGAAGGCGTAGCACTCGGGGTGGATCGCCGGGCTCGAGACGGCCGCGATCTCGCTCGCGCCGAGCTCG
>Ga0307373_10002394_pt1 | contig 33914 bp, 27 predicted proteins | sample OX2MG_FD_202534 | JGI IMG/M metagenome (GOLD analysis project Ga0307373, IMG submission 202534) | Soil microbial communities from Risofladan, Vaasa, Finland - OX-2 | ecosystem: Environmental > Terrestrial > Soil > Coastal area > Acid sulfate soil | place: Finland: Risofladan, Vaasa | collected...
GCGAAGATGCGCGCGCGCAGGATGTCCGACATCGTGTGGGTGATCTGGGTCTGGTCGCGGTGGTCGGGAATGATGGCGGCCAGCGCGTCAACCAGGCCAAGCCGCTTGTCGGCGCCGGCCAGCAGCAGCACGCCGCCGTCGGAACTGATCAGGCCGCCGTCGAACGCGGCGGTGACCTTCTTTTGGCAGATGCTTGGCAGCGCGAATGGCAGCAGCGTATCGTCATCGTCGGCGGGCATGGCAGATTCTGTCCGGGTGCCTGGGTCGGTGTCAGCACCCAATCTCTAGGCGATTCCAGACACTTGTACCATGCCCGTCAGCGACTCCCTGCTATGCGGTGAATAAGATGGGTTAGGGGCAGGGGACGCCGCGCCAGTGACTCCGATCAACGCCCGGCCGCGATGCACAGCACTCCCATTTGTCACGCCGTCCGCTGCTTCCGCCAGCCGTTCGAACACTATCTTCCTGGCCACACCGGGCGCGCCTGGTTTGCTTGATCTTGGCTGGAGGCGCAGGCGCACCATGTCCGGCCCGGTTCGGCCGCCACTATGCTCAGGGGTGGCGCCCGATTGGCCGGATCAGGCCAGACAAAGCGGCGGCGGATGGATCAGTTCAACAACCCTACTTCGGTCATCGCCGCGCGCACCCGCGCCCGCGTCGCTTCCATCAGCGGCGCCAGCGGCAGGCGGCAATGCTCCGTCGCCTTGCCGAGCAGGGAGGCGGCGAATTTCACCGGGGCGGGACTGGTCTCGGTGAACAGCGCGTCGTGCAGCGGCAGCAACCGGTTCTGCAGCTCCATCGCCTGGGCGAACCGGCCTTCCATCCATGCCGTCTGCATGTCGCTGCACAGCCGCGGCGCAACATTGGCAGAGACGCTGATGCAGCCGACGCCGCCGGCGGCGTTGAAAGACAGCGCCGTCGCGTCCTCGCCGGAAAGCTGGCAGAAATCCGCGCCGCAGTGGCGGCGCTGGTGCAGCGGGCGCGCCAGGTCCGCGGTGGCATCCTTCACGCCGATGATGTTCTTGTGCTTCGCCAGCCGGGCCATGGTCTCGACCTTCATATCGACGACGCTGCGCGGCGGGATGTTGTAGATGATGATCGGCAGGTCCACCGCGTCGGCGATCGCCTTGAAGTGCAGGTACATGCCTTCCTGGGTCGGCTTGTTGTAATACGGCGTGACGATCAGCGCGGCGTCGGCGCCCGCCTCCTTGGCGTGGCGGGTCAGGGCGATCGCCTCCTCCGTGCTGTTGGACCCGGCGCCGGCGATCACCGGCACGCGGCCCTTGGCCACCTCGACGGCGATCTCCACCACGCGCTTATGTTCCGCATGCGACAGGGTCGGGCTTTCGCCGGTGGTGCCGACCGGGACGACGCCGTGCGTGCCCTCCTTGATCTGCCAGTCCACGAACGCCGCGTACGCCTTCTCGTCGAGCGATCCGTCCTGGCGCATCGGGGTGATCAACGCGACGAGCGATCCCTTGAACATGGCGTTCTCCCATTGGCTTGCCGGCCGGGACGACCGGCCCAGCCTGCACCAGGCAGGCTAGGCGCGCGGATGATGCGCGGCAAGGCCGGGTCGCGGTAGAAACCCCCATGCGCCTGCCGACTCGTCCCGCCCTCGTTCTATTCGTACTCGCCTGCGCCGCCGGCACAGCCGCGGCGCAGCAGGTGCCGGCCGCCGGCCGCGACCCGATCGCCGCCATCCGCGCCGACCGTTGGGCTGACGCGCAGGCCGACGCCGCCGGCTTTGCCGATCCGGTGGCCGAGAAGCTGGTTCTCTACTACCGCCTGCTTGCCCCCAGGGCGGCGACCCCGGCGGCGATCGCCGGTTTCATGCACGCCAACCCGGACTGGCCGAACCAGGCGCTGCTGGAGCGCCGCCGGCAGGACGCCATCGCCGCCGACCCCGACGATGCGGACGCGCTGGCGCAGTGCGCCGCCGCGCCGGTCACCGAGGTGCCCGCCCTGCTGCGCTGCGCCGACGCACTCGCCGTCGCCGGACAGGCCAGTGCCGCGATCGCCGACGCGCGCAAGGCGTGGATCACCGGCATCACCGACCCGGTGGCGGAGGCCAGCTTCCTGCACCGCTGGGCCGCCAGCGTGACGCAGGCCGACCAGTGGGTGCGGTTCCAGCACATGGCCTGGCGCAACCAGGCCGCCGCGGCGCGGCAAGTTGCCCGGCTCGACCCGGCGCACCGCCCGGAAGCCGAGGCGCGGCTTGCGTTCCAGCGCGATGATCCGCATGCCGAGGCGCTGCTGGCCGCCGCCCATCTGCGGCAGAGCAATCACCCCGGGCTGATGTTCGACCATGCGCGCTGCCTGCGCCGGGCCGGCCGCGTGGCCGACGCCGTGGCGCTGTGGAAGCGCGACGGCGCGGCGGCCCAGAACGCGATCGGGGCCACCGCGCCGGAGCATCTGCGCGCCTTTTGGGCTGAGCGGAACCTGCTGGCGCGCAGCTTGCTGGCCGACGGCGACGCGGCGGACGCCTACGCGATCGCCAGCCTGCCGGGCGCGATCGCGCCGCGGTCGGCGGTGGACGCCGAGTTCCTCGCCGGCTTCATCGCGCTGCGCAAGCTGGACGACCCGGGGGCGGCGCTGCGGCATTTCCGGAAGCTCGCGACCCTGTCGAAGGCGGCAATCACCCAGGCGCGCGCCTGGTACTGGCAGGGCCGCGCCGCGGCTGCCGCCGGCAAGGACCCGAAGCCGGACTATGAAAAAGCCGCCGGCTGGCCCACCGCATTCTATGGCCAACTCGCCGCGCTGGCGCTGGGCGACGATGCGGCGGCGCTGGCGCGGCGGATCGACGCGCTGCGCGACCCCACCTGGACGCGCGGCGCGGTGCTCGACTTCACCGGCCACGAGGTGGTGCGTGCCGCCGCCTGGCTGGTGGCCTGGGGCGACCCGCAGCGGGCGCGCGCGTTCCTGCTGCGGATGGACGCGCTGGCACCCGACCCGGCGGACCGCGCGCTGACCGCGGCGCTGGCGTTGCGCGTCGGCCTGCCCGACACGGCGGTGTTCATTGCCCGCCGTATGGGAATCGACGGGCTGATGCTGCCGGACCAGGGTTGGCCGATGCCGTTCGATCCGCCGAGAGACGCGCTCGATCCGGCCGTTGCGCTGGGAATCATGCGACAGGAGAGCAGTTTCGACGTTGGGGCGGTCAGCTCTTCCGGCGCGCTCGGGTTGATGCAGTTGATGCCGTTCACCGCCGATGCGGTGGCGCAGCAATTGGGAGTCGGCACCTCGCTGGTGGCGCTGACCCGCGATCCCGAGCGGAACATGCGGTTGGGCACGGAGTATCTACGGCAGATGCTGAACCGGTTTGGCGGGTCGCTGCCGCTGGCGGTGGCCGCCTATAACGCCGGGCCGCATCGCGTGGAGCAGTGGCTGGCGCAGAACGGCGATCCGCGCGTGGGGCCGGTGGACATGATCGATTGGATAGAGCAGATCCCGGTGGGCGAAACGCGCAACTATGTGCAACGGGTTTTGGAGAACATCACGATCTACCGCGCACGCCGCGGCGACCCGACGCCGACGCTGCTCGCCACATGGGCGCGATAGAGCGAGAGAAGATGGCCGGACTCCTCCCCCTCCCTCAAGGGGAGGGGGAGGAGTCCGGTAATATGGCGGGCCGTCGTTGACCGCACTGGTGCATCGCCTCTCTGCCTGGGATGGCCTGACGCTGACAGTGCGGGAATGGCGCGACGGCGACCGGCGCTGCCCGCTGCTGTGTCTGCCGGGGCTGGTGCGCACCGGCGGCGACTTTGCCGGCATCGTGACCGCCCTGGGTGCGGGGCGCCGTGTTGTCGCGGTTGACTATGCGGGGCGGGGTGAGTCGGGCCGGGCGCGCGACGTCAACCGCTATGGGCCGGAAGCCTGCGTGCGCGACCTCCTCGATGTGTGTGCTGCGCTGCACGTGCACGGTGCGGTCGGCATCGGCACCAGCTTCGGCGGCCTGCTGTGCATGGGGATCGCGGCAGCGCGGCCGGCGCTGCTGTGCGCGGTGGTGCTGAACGATGTCGGGCCGGAGATCGGCGGGCAAGGGGCGGATTTCGTCCGCCGGTTCGTGGCGACGGACCCGGCACTGCCCAGCGCCGAGGCCTGCGTCGCGCATTTGCGCGCCGTGCTGCCGCCGCTGTCGCTGCACGGCGAGGAGGAGTGGCTGGCCATGGCGCGGCTGACCTACGCGCCCGGCCCGGATGGGCGCTGGCATCCGGTGTGGGACACGCGGATCGCGGAACTGCTGCGGCGCGAGACACCCGATCTGTGGCCGCTGTTCGGAGCACTGGCACCGGTGAAGCTGCTGCTGGTGCGCGGCGAAACGAGCGACATCCTGCTGCCGGGCACGATGGCTCGCATGGCGGCGGCGCGACCGGATATGGACGTAGTGAGCCTGCCCAACATCGGCCACGCGCCGACGCTCGCCGAGCCGGCGGTCGTCGCGGCCCTGCGCGGCTTCCTGGAGCGCGCCGGATGAGCCGGGCGCGGTGGACCGCCCGGTGGATCGCCCAATGGATCGCCCGGTGCATCGCCGGGGGCTTCGGCACCGGCTTCGCGCCGGTTGCCGCCGGCACGGTGGCGTCCGCCGTCGCGACCCTGGTGGGCGCGGCGCTGCTGTGGTGGTCGCCGTTCGCCCTGCCGGCCGCGGTGCTGCTGGCCATTCTCGGCGGCGTGTGGGCGGTCCGCGCGGTGCAGGTCGAGGGCGACCCTGGCTGGGTGGTGATCGACGAGTTCGCCGGCCAATGGATCGCCTTGCTCGGACCGGCCGCAGTCACGCCGCTCGGGCTGCTGGCGGCGTTCCTGCTGTTTCGGTTGCTCGACGTGACGAAGCCGGGGCCGGTCGGCTGGGCCGACCGCCGGCACGGCGCCGGCTGGATCATGGCGGACGACTTGATCGCCGGCGCCATCGCGGCGGGGATTCTGTGGGCGGTGCGCTGGCGCTGGCCCGGCGTTTTCGGGTGAGACCCGCCGGCGTTGCGATGGCGGCGGACCGGGCCTCACCGACGTCGCGCCGGGCGGCGGGATGCGACGGAAGACGCGCGCCGTCCGCGGGTCGGCAGCATCGCCGCGCGCGGCGCGGTCGCCGCGGCAAACCGATACTCGAACCCGCATGCGATTGCGCGGCGGCCGTCACCATTGGACCGGCGCCCGGCATTCCGGAACGCCCCAATTCAGACCAACTCCAGATGGCGTCGTGCATGCGCCGTTGCGGACCGATTCGGATGGCCGTGCCGCTGAGTGATGAGCGCATTGCACCAATGTCGTACATACATGTCGTCCCGCGACAGCCGGTCGAGCCAGCGCGGGTCCAAAATGTAGATGGTGCGCCCTGCCTCCTCCCGCCGCCGCGGCGGCGCGATCGGCCCGGCACCCGGCAGCATGACCACGTGCACGCTGCGTCCGCTGATCGCCGTCACCATGCGGGACAGCAGCCTGAAGCCGCGCACGGTCAGCAAGGCATGCAGTGCCGCCCGCAGCAATTCCGCGTGAGCCGCGATGATCGGCTGCATTTCGAACACGACCGCGGCACAAAGCTCCCGCGCGCGCTGGCAATCCCCGGCGCGCGCCAGCGCCGCGGCGTCATCCAGCGCCGCCACCGCGGCGTCGGCCATTGCCGAATGGGAGCCTGGACGCGCGCTGGCCGGCCAAAGCGCATGGGTTTGCATCTTGGATTGATCGTCTGGCATCACTTTCGCCTCCGCTCGGATCGTCGTCTCGCCGCCTCGCCGCAGTGAGTGGGCAAGCACCGGGCGTCGTTGTCGGACGGCGATATTAAGCACGTGTTAACGATGCTCCCTTACACCGAGGTGTCGTTAGCCATGCCTGGATCGGGGTGAAACCAAGTGGCAACCGAAGTCGCGTTCTATGTGGATATGGAGGTCGCCAGGTATGGAGCTGCGACCCGCCTCACATGAATGAGCAGCTCCGGATCGGCGGCGGCCGTAAACGGCAGGCAGGATCGCTCGACGTGCAACCAACAGGTCCAGGGCCATACGCGATACGCCAGGGCGAGCTTGCCGCAACCTGCCGACAATGGTGGCATTGGATCGCGTCGCTGACGCGGCGCTCGCGGTCGCGGATCGGCGGCGGCCACCTGCGGTTCAATGGCGAATCGCTGCTGCCGGAACTGGCTGCCATCGGCTGCTTCCTGGCTCTGCTGTGGGCCAGCATCGGCATTGCGCTGAACCACGAATATCACTCCGCCGAGACCGCGGCGGTGCAGAACACGGGCAACCTGGCCCGGGCGTTTGAGGAAAGCACGCGGCGGACCATCGGCCAGATCGACCAGATCCTGTTGAGCGCACGCGCCTTCTATGCGGCGCAGGGTCCGCGATTCAATTTCAGCGAGTGGGCTCGCACGCAGACGCTGCCCGACACGATGACGGCGGCGATCGGCATGGCGGACAGCACCGGACACGTGTTCGCCGATACGCTGCCGTTCCCGGCGGGCGTCAGCATCGCGGATCGGCCGCATTTCCGGGCCCAGATCAATCCCGCGCACGACAATCTGTTCATCAGCAAGCCGGTGCACGGCCGGGTGAGCGGACGCGACACTATCCAGTTCACCCGCAAGCTGCTGGGACCGCACGGCGAATTCGCCGGGGTGACGGTGTTCTCGCTCGGCTGCACCGCATTGTCGCGGTTCTATCAGACGCTCGACCTGGGCAACGGGTTCGTGTCGCTGTTGTCGGCCGACGGCACCGTATTGGCACGCGGCCCGCTACTGCCTGGGATGATCGGCCACAAGATCTCGGAAACCGGGGCGTTCGGCAGCATGTTCACCAAGAGCAACGGTGTCATCCGCTTCCGCGGCAAGTGGAGCAATGTGGAGCAGATCGCCAGCTTCCGTCACCTGCAGGATTATCCACTGATCGTGATGGTCGGCCTGGACGCCGACACGGTGTTCCAGCAATACCGGTCGCTGCGCCGGCGCGCGGTCGCGGGCGGCATCGGTGCCACGCTGGCGATCAGCGTGATCGGCTTTCTGTGGCTGCAGCAGAAGCGGCGTAGCGTCGCGTCGCGCCGGGCGCTGACCATTACGCTGGATACGATCAGCCAGGGCATTTTGATGGTCGATGCGCGGGGCAACGTCCCGGTGGCCAATCCGCGGGCGCTCGACCTGCTGGGCGTGGCGGACGGCAGGTCGGACGGGGCGCTCCGCTGTGCCGCCTCGCGCGCCGCCGAACTCGCGCGTGGCGACGCGGCGATCGGCACGCGGATGGTTGCGTTCGCCGGCGACAGGTGCGCGGCGCAGCCAGGCCAGGACACGCGCTTCGAGACCGCGCGCGACGACGGCACCGTTATCGAGGTGCGCAGCCACAGGCTGGCGGATGGCGGGTTCGTGCACACCTACACCGACATCACCGAGCAGCGCCTGGCCGACGCGCGGGTGCGCTATCTGGCGCATCACGATACCCTGACCGGCCTGGCGAACCGCGTTCAGTTGCGCCAGCGCATTCCGGAATTCCTCGACAGCAATGCCGGCCCGCAGCTTCTTACCGCCTTCATGATGATCGATCTCGACGGCTTCAAGGGCGTCAACGATACGCTGGGCCATGATGTCGGCGACGAGCTGCTGGTCGAAGTCGCGCGGCGGCTGCAGGGTCTGGTGCGGGACGTTGATTTCGTGGCTCGGCTGGGCGGCGATGAATTCGTCATCCTGGTGCCGGGGTTGCTCCAGCCGGAGGCCGTGGCGCCGCTGGCGCAACGCGTGTTGCAGCGGCTGGCCGATCCGGCGCGGGTGGGGGACCACCGGCTGCAGATCGGCGCCAGTATCGGCATCGCGTTCCATCCGAAGGACGCCCAGGACGGCGATGCGTTGTACAAGTACGCGGATATCGCCCTCTATGCCGCGAAGTCTGCCGGGCGCGGAACGTTCCGCTGCTTCGACACGGAGATGAAGCACACGGTGAGCGAACGCCGCCTGCTGGAGAGCGGCCTGCGCCGGGCCCTGGAAAACCGCGACCTGGAGGTTCACTTCCAGCCGATCTTCGCCAGCGGCTCATTGGAGCTTGCCGGGTTCGAGGCATTGGCGCGGTGGCGGCATCCGGGCCGCGGCTACATCTCGCCGGAGACCTTCATTCGCGTCGCCGAGGACTGTGGGCTGATCGACCGGCTTGGCCGCTGGGTCATCGAGGAAGCCTGCCTCGCCGCGGCAGCGTGGCAGCCGCAGTGCCGGATCGCGGTGAACGTGTCGCCCATGCAGCTTCGCGACGGACGTCTGCAGGACGACATCGCCGCGATTCTGCAGCGCACGGGCCTGCCGGCCCGATTGCTGGAAATCGAGGTCACCGAGAACGTCATGGCCGACAACAACCAGACGGTGCTGGACACCTTGCACGCGCTGAAGGCCATGGGTGTCCGGATCGCGCTGGATGATTTCGGCACCGGCTATTCCAGCCTCAGCTACCTGCGCCGCTTCTCGTTCGACAAGATCAAGATCGACAAGTCATTCGTGCAGGGCCAGTCGAACGACCAGGGCGTTCGGGTGATCCTGGAGGCGATTCTGGGCCTGTGCCACAACCTCGGCCTTGCCGTGGTGGGCGAGGGGGTCGAGACGCAACAGCAACTGGCGATGCTGCGGCAAGGCGGCTGCACGGAATTGCAGGGCTACCTGCTGGGGCGACCAATGCCGGCCGGAGCGGTCGAGGCGTTCCTCCGGAGCAGCTCCCGTCACCCGCGTCAGGGCACCGCCGCGATCGCGGTGCCCAAGGAATTGCTGCTTGCGTCGTGAGCCTTCTCCCTCTCCCCCGTGTGGGAGGAGGAGACACCGGCTTCACGCAGCCATGCGATCGACCAGGCTGCGGAGGAAGCCGTCGCAGATGGCGAGCTGGCTTTCCGCGATCCATTCGTCGGGTTGATGCACCTGTGCAAGGTGTCCGGGACCGCACACCATGCAGGCGATGCCGGTGGGTTGGAACAGCGACCCCTCGCTGCAATAGCTGACCTTGCCGCCGGCCGGCGTGCCGGTGATGTCGCACGCCGCGCGTGCGAGTTCATGCTCCGGCGGCATCGAGAATGCCGCGAGGTCGAGCAATACCTCGTAGTCGAACCCGGTGTCCGGGTGCTGCGCGCGCATCCGCGGTTCGATCGCGGTGGCCACGTGGGCCTTGAAGCGGGCAAGCTCCCGCATCGGATTGTCCGCCGGTATGTTGCGCCACTCCACGTCGAAACCAGCCCGGTCGGGCACCGTATTCGGCAGCACGCCGCAAGTGAGGTTGCTGACCTGGAGCGTGCTGTAGGGCGGGTCGAAGCCAGCTTCGGTCGGGCCGTTGCGGGCCAGGCCGCGGGACGCGGCGGCCAGAAAGGCGATGGCCTCCGCCACGGCATGCACGGCGTTGACCCCGCGATGCGCCTCGCTGGAATGCGCTGCGTGGCCGCGCACGCCGACCCGGGCGATCAGGCGGCCCTTCTGGGCCATGATTGGCAGCATGCCGGATGCCTCGCCGACCACGCAGGCGGCGGGACGCAGCCCGGACTCTGCGATGTCCTCGATCAGGCGGCGGGCGCCGTGATAGCCGACCTCCTCGTCGTAGGTCAGCAGCAGGTGCACCGGACGGGCCGGCTTGCGCGCCTTGATGTCCGGCACCGCCGCCAGCGTCGCGGCGACAAAACCCTTCATGTCGCAGGCGCCGCGGCCGATCAGGCGGCCATTCTCCCGGCGCAGCGTGAACGGATCGCCGGTCCAGGCCTGGCCGTCGGCCGATACCGTGTCCAGGTGGCCGGAGAAGGCCAGGCCGCCCGATTGCAACGGGCCGATCGTGGCGTGCAGGTTGGCCTTCCGGCCGGTGGGATCGAAGCTGAGCCGGTACGGCACGCCGTGCGCGTCCAGCCAGCCGCGCACGAAGCCGATCAGATCAAGATTGGAATTATGGCTGGTGGTATCGAACGCGATCAGGCGCGCCAACATCTCCGTTGACGACGACGGCGCAATATGCATGCGGGTCATAACAGGTTCCCGGAACGAATTTTGTCGAGTCTCTTCTGTTGAGGAGGTTTCTAGACTGCGATCGGGACGTTCGACAAATCACATCGTCGCCCCACCACGGCCGGTATCAAATCTCCGGCATCCGCGATAAACCACGGTTCGGCGCCCCCCGCGGACCGGCATTTGCCGCCGTGTTGCCAAACTTCGCAATAATCACTAGGTTCCCGGCGTTATTACCATCAACCAGGCAGGAGAACGCGTCGTTGGCCCGCAAACCCAGTCTTTCCCGCTATCTTCGCAACGCGCGCATCGAGCGCGGACTCTCGGTCGCCGAGCTTGCCGAACGCGTCGGCGTCAGTGCCGCCAGCATCTATTTTTGGGAGACCGACCGGGTACGCCCAAGGGATGCGAACCTGAGTGCGGTTTGCAAAGTTTTGAAGCTGCCGATCAGGGCGACGCGAGAGATGGCGGCGGGATAAACCGACCTTGTGAATCCGGCACCGGTGCGGGCGGGAGCGGGTTTGGGGAGGGGTGCATGCGTCCCTCGCCGCTGGCTGCACGCACGTCCTCCTCCAATCCCCTCGGACAAAAGGAGGGCAAGAATTCGGACAAAAGGAGGGCAAGAATCCAGCCTAGATCCGGCGGTTGGCCGAGCAGCACTGCTGGTCTGCAAGCCGAGCTCGGTGTTTAAGCCGGGTTGAGGCGGCAAGGCGTCTCCGCGGCGGTTTCACTCCTGCGGGCTGGGTGGAAGCCAGGACACCGCGACGTCGCGTTGGTTCCCTGGCGTTCCGCCCGGGATTCCGTGGGTCCGGCTGTAGGGGGGCAACGTAACGTGACAGGCGGCATGCGGCTCCGGTATAGAGCGCTGCGGTGCGAGTTGCCGCTGACTGTGGGGTTGGGTCGTGCTTGATCTCGTCGGGATCGTCTTCAGCAGCGTGATGATGGTGTATGTCATCTTCCGGGCCGTGCAGCTCGATGGCTCGCGGCCGTGGTTCGAGGCGGCCCCACCGGAACCGACGCCGGCGCCGGGGGCGGCTTCCACCCAACCGGGACAGTCCGCGACACGGCGTGGGCCGACGCGGGCGGCCTGGGTGCGGCCGGTACGGTCGCGCGGCACGCATCGCTAGTTCGCGCCGCCGCCCGTGCCCCCGGCGGAGGAGAGACCAGCTTGATCCGCAGCCTGTTTCTGACCCTGATTTACCTGAGCTTTCTCGGCCTGGGCATGGCCGCGCCGTTCGTGCTCACCCTGGGCTACGCCTGGGTGGATACGTTTCGCCCGCAGGCGATTGCCTACATCATCCTGAATCAACTCCCGGTAGCGCTCATCATCGGCGTCGCCGCAATACTCGCCTATCTCCTTATCGACCGGCGGTCGCCGCCGCGTCTCACGCTGGCTACCTTGCTCACGGTGATGATGGCCTGCTGGGTGACCGCAACGATGGTCTGGGCGGAAATGCCGGCGGATGGCTGGCTGAAATGGGATTGGGCGTTCAAGACGGTGGCGTTCTCCGCCTTCATCCCGATGGTGATTCGCTCCCGCGTCCAGATCGAAGCCTTCGCGCAGACCTACGTGTTCTCCCTGGCCGCCAATTTTGTGCCCTTCGCGGCCAAGGTCTTGATATCGGGCGGCGGCTATGGCCGCAACCTTGGGCTGGAGAGCGGCAACTCCAACCTGTCGGAGGGCGGCCTGCTGTCCACCGTCTGCCTGATGGCGATACCGCTCGCCTTGCATCTGGGCCGGCACACGCAGCTTCTGCCGCGTTCCCGCCTGGTGGCGCTGGGCTATTTCGGCCTGGCCGGCTGTGCCCTGCTGACGGCGCTCGGCACGTTCGAACGCAGCGCGCTGGTCGGGATGGTGGTGCTGGGCGTCTATATGTTCACGCGGTCACGCAATAAACTGGCGTTCGGAGTCGGCTTGGCGGTCGTCGCGCTGCTGGTCATCTACCACATGTCCAAGTCCTGGGACCAGCGGATCGACACGGTTGGCGAGCCATTGACGGATGACTCGGCGTTGACGCGGTTGCTGGTATGGAAATGGACGCTCCATTACGCCGCGTCGCACCCGTTCGGCGGCGGGTTCATGGCCTACGAGGTCAATCGCATCGCGTTTCCCGATGGCATGGTTGAATTCGGACGCGCCTTCCACAGCATCTATTTCGAGGTGCTCGGGGAACAGGGGTGGGTCGGCCTGGGTCTGTTCCTGGGCCTGGGCGGCTCGACGTTCCTCGGCCTGCGACGATTGGCGCGTCGCACCCGCAACGTGCCGCACCTGGCCTGGTGCGCCGACATGTCCGATGCGTTGCAGAGCGGGCTGGCGGTGTTCCTGACCGCCGGCGCATTCGTCGGTATCGCGTTCCAGCCAGCGTTCTGGTATTTCATCGCGATGTCGGTCAGTCTGCGCGAATACGTGCGCCGGGCCGAGCAGCCCCAGTCGGCCCTGGGGTGGCGGGTGCGTGCCGTGCCGGCGGCGGCCGGAGCGGTGCCGGGCGCGACGGCTTCAACCGCCGCGCCGCCGCCCTGGCGGCATCGGCCGGTCTGGGGCGGCCCGGCGCGGTAGCGCCGTGAAACCGGATGCTCGGTGTGCGGGAGGATGGTCGGCACCATACGGTGGTACTTGAATTATTCCGGCCAGCCGGCTAAACGGCTCCTGAAACCAGCCGCCGGAAATCTGGCATTACACATTGGCGCAGGCCTATTGCAGGCCTGCGAGTGGATTGTGCAACTGACATCGGCCGTCACCCAGGATCTGGCGTCAACGCGAGCTTCGCCGACCTCCGTGGCCGAGCCCAAGCCGCTGTTCGCCTATATCAACTGCATTCGCGGCTACGCTGTGCTCCTGGTGATCACCTGTCACCTGACATATGAGTTCGGCAACTTGCCCTACCCGGTGCATCGCCTGACAGTGACAGGTTGATTTGGGGTGCAACTGTTTTCCCTCGCAAGCGCGGTTACGCTGCTGATGTCCTGGCACCATGAGACCGCGTCGCTGGGCACGGCGCGGGTCATGCCCTTTTTCGCGCGGCGCTTTTTTCGTATTGCTCCGGCCTACTATGCTGCCGCGGCGTTATATTACTGGCTGAGCCCGCCGATCGGTGGATTTGACGCGATGCAGCTCATGGCGTCGCTGCTGTTTGTCAATGCGTGGAGCCCCGCGTTGATGCCCACTCTGGGGCATGCGTGGAGTGTGGTGCCGGGGGGATGGAGTATCGGCGTAGAGTTCACTTTCTACCTGCTGTTTCCGCTTTTCGCGACCGCTGTAAGTTCGCTCGGACGCGGCGTTGCGGTGCTCGTCGGCTGCATCGCAGCCGGCTACCTGGCAAACCGGCTCGCGTATCCCGCACTGCTGCGAAGTTATGGCACGGCAGAGGTCGGCAATTTCCTGTTTTTTTGGTTTCCCAACCAAATGGCCGTGTTTGCCACGGGCGGCGTGTTGTTTTTTGCAATTCGGAAACTTGCTGCGCCGCGACATGCTGCAATCAGACGAAGCCTGGGGCGCTATGGCACAATGCTGTCGGCCATCGCGGCGGCGGTATTTTTCTCCTCGGCCTTCCTGCCGCTGGCGCATTGGACCGGCCAGCCCGGGAAATTGGTTCCGGCGTCGCTCTTCGTCTGCCTCCCGCTCGCCGGCTTCATCCTGGTTCTGTCCGCTGCGCCGAACAGCCCATTTGTGAACCGCTATGCTGTCGCCCTGGGGAAGGTCAGTTTCAGCGCTTACCTGCTGCATTTCGCTGTTCTGCAGCTTGTCGTCCACGATTTCCCATCGGTGTTCCACACCAGTGCGACCGGCTTGGCGGCGGTCGCTGCGTTTGCCGGCGCGTGGTGCGTAGTCATGAGTGCGATTTTTGCGGCGTCCTACTGCACCTACAATGGCTTGGAACTGCCCATGATGAAGCTCGGAAGCCGGCTCGTGCGTCTCCGCTGGCCGCGGCCCTCAATCGCCATCTGATCCGCCCGCCTGCGTCGACGCGACCCGCCGGGCTGGCGCAACATGACGAGCCTGGGATAGGCTAGGCCCGCGTCGTTGCGCGCGGCGCGAACGGCGGCCGGGTCCCACCCGGTCGCGTCCCCATCCCGCCGCGGATCAGCCGAGATGTCTGGCGAAGAACGCCAATGTCCGCTGCTGCGCCAGTTCGTAATCCGGCTTGCTGAAGCTGCCGCGCTCGTCGCAGCCGAAGCCGTGTCCGGCGCCCATATAGACGAATGCCTCCGCCTTGGGCTGCGCAGCGCGGACCGCGTCCACGTCGGTCATCGGGATCGAGGCGTCTTTCTCTCCGAAATGCATCTGCACTGGGCAGTTCGGCGTTTCGTCCTTGGTGCCGGCGATGCCGCCGCCGTACCAGCAGGATGCGGCGGCGAACCTATGGGTGCGGGTGGCGCCCCACCACGCGACCGTGCCGCCGAAACAGTAGCCGACAATGCCGAGCTTCTTACCGGTCAGATGATTGGCTGCCGCGTCGACGTCGGCCATGACCTGCGCGTCGCTCAGCTTCATCCGGTAGTCGCGGCCCTTGACGATGTCGTCCGGGGTGTAGCCGAGTTCCACGCCTCGCTCGGCCCGGTCGAACAGCGCCGGTGCGACGACCGCATAGCCCTCCGCTGCGAAGCGGTCGGCCATGTCGCGCATGTGGTGGTTCACGCCGAAGATCTCCTGGATCACGACGAGGCCCTTGGTCGCGTTCTCTGGGCCGGCGACGTAAGCTGACAAGGTGTGGCCATCCGCAGCCTTCAGGTCGATGATCTTGCCCATGGCCCCCTCCAGATTGTGTGCGCTATCGCAGGTCGCCTCGTATGGCGTGGTGGCGGGGACCGTCAAGCCGTCCGGTGTGCGTTGCCGGCACAAATCCGCTGACCGCAACGCGGTGCCGGCGGCATCGGAGATTGCCCCGCTGCGATGCCGGCAGGACCATCGGGTGCGGCAAAAAGATGGCGAACAACGCAAGCCAAACCGGCGGCGGATGCCCGGCGAGACGGGGACGCAGACGTCGCGGCAAATTCACTCAAACGGCGATCCGGAATCCGATCGATTGGAACGCCAGCGCGGCGATGCCGGGCGGGCAACTATCGCGCCGCCGGCACAATGTCCCATTGCGGCCATGCCCGTTCACTGCCGTCCGGATGAGCCTGCAGCCAACCCAAGGCCTGTCTGGCTTCGGGCAGCCCGGTCGCGGTGACGATGCCGCCCAGAACGCCTCGAGCGGCAATGTAGTAGGCGACGTTCCCTGGGTGCCAGGTCGTGCCGCCGCCGGACCAGTGATTTGCGACGATCTCTGCCCCGATTTCACGCCAGGTCTGCAGCGGCTGATCCGCGGTGGTCTTCCACATCAGCATATTGTAGGCGACGCCGTCGTATGGCGACATGCCTTTGTCGCCAGCCAGGAAGCGGCCGGCGAGGAAGTGCGCCTGCCAGATCAGCAGTTTTTTTGCGCCTGGCACGCCCTGTTCCGCTGCCAAAATGATCGTGGTCGCCATGAAATCCTGCTGCCACGGTGCCATGCCGCCTTTGTAATATCCATACACTCCCTGTAGCCAGCCGTAGGCCTCGCCCTGGCGGGCCGAGCTCGCCTCTGTCAGCAGGTAATGGATATTGTTGGCGACCAGCCGCTTGAAGTAAGCCGTCAGCGGCCCGTCATCCGGGTTGATGAAGGCTGCCTCCACAAGTTCGCGCAAGCTCCAGGCGGCGCCGCGCAACTGGATTCCCGCCGTGGCGACGATGCCCAGGCCGTTCTGACGGGGATATGGCCATATCGCGAGCACGGTCCAGGTTGCCTGTGCATTGAGCTGATCGAGGTAGTAGCGCGACCCGGTTTGCAAATAGGCCAGGTACGAAACCCCGGGCTGGTGCGAGAAATCAGGCGACCAGCCGGTCTTCCCGCTCACTGGTTGCGTGAGGCCTGTCGTCGCGCCGCTGTGGCCGCCACGCGGGTCGATCCAGAGTTCCGGGTACTTGTCCGCCGTCAGATAGGTCCCCGTTGTGCGATCGATCAGGTGCCACGGAATGCTGCCCGCGGCATCGGCCTGCGCCAGGGCGAACCGAGCGGTTTCGGCGTTTTGCGTCACCAGCCAGTTTACATCCCATAGGGGCAGCGGGCCGATGTCGCTGCGGCCGCCCGTCATGGGCATGTATTTGGTGAGGCCCGCACTGCCAAGAATATCCGTGTATTCCGGCCTGGCGAGCGCATTGCGGTCCTGCGCCAGCACCCCCTCGGCCACACCGCTGCGCAGGTCATAGCCCAACACCGCCCCGGACCGTTCCATCGCGGCGGCGTCATGCACCACGTTCACACCAGGATCGCCGTTGCTCCAGACCTCGTGGTGCCAGGTCTGGTACTGGTACTGATCGACCGCCGCATGCTGGAATACCGGCTTGCCATGCTGGCTGATCGTTACGTCGTACCTGACCTCGCCGCCGACCGGCTGCATCGCGATGTCGTTGTTGAATTGCACGTCGGTGAAGAACGACCCGTCCGCGTAGCCGCGAATATCGAAGGTGAGGTGCAGCGAGCCCGCCACCGGCACGTCCACCCTGGCCTCGGTCGCCTGCGGTCCGCGCAGCCAGTAGGACGCCTTGCCCGTTCGCAGCGCATCCGCCAGCAGCGCTCCGGCTACGAAATGATAGGGCGTATCGCCGGACGCGCCGTGCACGACCAGGTCCACGGTCAGGTCGTATTTGCCGAGCAATGCCGCCAGATCGACCGGCGCGGCGACTTGCACGGGATGGCGCACCAGCATCACATCGGCGGGAGCTGCGACGGTCAGAGTTACGATTCCGAACCGGACGGAGCCGTCCGGGTTGGTGGTCTTCACGTCAAGCTGTACCGGCACCTCGTGCCCGCCGATCCTGGCGACCAATCCGCTGCCGCGCGGCAACTGGTCCGGAACGAACACCTGACCGAACGTGACCGGACGCACGGTGGCCGCGCCGGCATGCTGCAGCTTGAGTCCGACCACGTCACCGGGCGCGTGTGGTTGCGGGATCCGGGGGAGGAACAGCAACCCACCCGCCGCGGCGGCCGTCGCGGGCCGGCCTGCCGCCAGCCCCGGGGATGCCGCGGCATAAGCCGGCCACGGGCCGACGCCGGTGACGTTGACCCCTGCGGCGCGAGCCTCGTGGATACCGATCCGCACCGGTTCATTGCATCCGGTGACGAGAACGAACATGACCAACAGCAACAGTGACCTGGCGCACATGGCGGCGGTTATGGCGCAGCCCAATGCGCGAGGTCCATCGTTATCTCCGCTGCGATGCGCCGCCGCGCCGGTTCGCCGCGACACGGCTCCGCCGGGGGCAGCGATCACGCAAGGTCTCACCCGCGCGCCTCTATCCGGCGCCGGCCAGCGTCTTGCGCAAAAATCCCGTCCGCGCCGCCGCCCCCGCCAGCAGGAACGCCGCATCCTGGCCCGACAGGATGAACCGCGCGCCCATCTCGATATAGCGCGGCATGATCGCCTCGTTGTAGATCCCCGCCATGCCGGGGGATTTTCCGTGCTTCCGGCAGGCCGCGATCATCACCCGATACGCCTCCGCCACGCGTTCGTTGCCGAAATCGCCCGGGATGCCCATTTCCGCGCACAGGTCGTTCGACCCGATCAGCAGCACATCGACCCCCGGCACCGCGGCGATCGCGTCGGCGTTGGCGATCGCGGCCGGCGTCTCCAGCATCACCACGGTCAGGTTCGCCGCATTCAGCGCCTTCGCCGCCTCGCCGGTGCTGGCCGAGCGCAGCCCGTAATGCGGGCCGATGCCGCCCATCGAACGATGCCCGACCGGCGGATATTTCAGCCGCGACACCACCTCGCGCGCTTCCTCGGCGGTATCGACGTGCGGCATCACGATGCCCAGCGCGCCGTTGTCCAGCGCGCGCGTGGCGATGGCGTATTCGCCGTTCGGCACCCGTGCGATCGGCGCGATGCCGGCATCCAGCGCGGCCACGCAGATCTGCGCGCAGGACTCCAGCGACATCACGCCGTGCTCCATGTCGAGGAACAGCCAATCGAACCCGGCCACCGCCATGGCCTTGCCGATCTCCACGCTGCGCGTCAGGCGCACCCCCACGCCCAGCGACAACTGCCCCTGTTCCAGCTTCTCACGGGCGACGTTGCGGACGGTCATGGCTGCTTCCTCTATTTCAGTTCGGCCATGGCGATGGCAATGACGCGGTTCAGCGCCGGGAGGTCCATGGGATGGTCGGTTTCATTGTTCACCGCGACGGTCAGGCGATGCCGGCGCAGGATGAAGATACGCTGGTCGGAGGCGCCCGACGCCCAGGCGGCATCAGGCGGGAGGTCGGGGAACCGCCGATCGCTGTTGGTGCGAAAGCAGGCGGCGTAGCTGGTGCCGGCATGCGTCGCGGTCAGCGCGTAGTCCGCCCAGCCTTCCGGCAGCAGCCGCTCGCCGTTCCACACGCCGTCCTGTAGGTAAAGCACGCCCAGCTTGGCGTAGTCGCGCAGCGTTGCGAAGCCCGCGCCGGAGCCGATCAGGTTGCCGGCAAGGTCGGCGGAGTGCTGATAGCTCGCCATGCCGATCCGGTCGGCCAGCAAATGGTATAGCGTTTGGTGGTATGGCAGCCGGCGGCGTTCGATCTGGTCCCGGATGACCGCGCCCAGCACGTTCAGCCCGCTATTGACGTAGCGAAACACCGACCCGGGCTGCGTGGCGACGATCGAGCGCTGGGCTGCCTCGAACGCGTCACCCGCGTCTTGGTACACCGCGCTGTTCTCGAACCCGAGCGTGACGCGGCCGTCGTCGTGCAGCACCGGGAACGCCAGTCCTGAACGCATACGCAACAGATGGTCGAGCGTAACCTCGTGCTGGATCGCGCGCGGGTCGCGCCACAGCGGCGCCGGCGCGGGATTATAGACCGAGTTGAGCCAGCCGTCGTGGATCAGCCGGCCGATCAGCGTGCAGGTGATCGCCTTGGTCATCGACCAGCTCGGCGTCGCGCGGTCCGGGCCGCCGAACGCGCTGTAGCGCTCAACCAGAATCTGTTCCGGCGAGGCGATCAGGATGCCATAGGCGCCGGTGGAATTGGCGAAGAACGTCTTCAGCGCGGCGACCAGCTTGACCGGCGGCGGCGCCGGCGGATCGACCGCCTCGCCCAGCGGCCAAGCGTGGCCGGCGCCGGGCAGGTGCCGTTCGATCGGCTTCGGATCGAAAGCCGGCACCGCATGCGGGCCGAGCAGGATTCCGCCATAATTCGGCCGGGCGATCGCCGCGCCGGTCACGGAGCTGCCGAACGCGGGGTCGTTCCAGGTGACGGTGACGCGCCGGTCGGCGTTGTCCGTTTCGATGCCGATCTTTCCGCCGTCCTGCGCCGCCGCCAGAGCCGTCTGGTCGCCGGCGCTCGGCCGATTGCTCAATCCGCCTGGCAAGGTGACCGCGCGCCAGCGGAAATGCCGCGCGGCGGTTTCGCGGTTCAGTCCGGTAACGTACAGCATGTCGGCGAAGCGCTTGGCGGCGAAATTGACCGTGCGCTGGCGCAGCGCGCGTGCCGAGCCGTCGTACACGATCGGATCCGGCGGGCCGTCGCCGAACGGCTGTGGCGTGCGGTCGAAGATCGGTTCGACCGGGACCGACGGCGGTTCCGGCTTGTCGTTCATTTCGCCGGCTCCGGCATGCGCGCCGCGGCGGCCATCTGGAAGTAGCGGTGGCGCATGCCCTTCTGGTTCTCGTAGAGCGAGCCCTGCTTCGTCGCCGGCGGCAGCGGCAGCCGCACCGGAGCGGGCGCCAACCGCGGCTCGCGATGCTCCCCCGCCACTATCAGCTCCTTGAACTTCTCGATGCCGCCGGGGAAGCCGAGCAATGGCCAGGCATCGGCGGCGCGGAACTGGAACAGCAGCAGGCGCCGGTCGCGATCCGAAACGTTCGGCGCCGAGCCGTGCACCGCACGCACGTGGTGCACGGTGATGGAACCGGCGCGCCCGGTCAGCGGAATCGCGCCGGCAAAATCGACGTCGTTGTTGGCCGGGTCCATCGCGCCGCAGAAGATGCCGTCAGCGTGATGGTCGAAGATCGGCCCGCGATGGCTGCCGGGAACGATCATCAGCGGGCCGTTCTCCGCCGCCATGTCGTCGAACATGATGCCGACCGCGGCGAGGTTGTCGTTGGTGTGCGGATAGAACGCCCAGTCCTGGTGCCACTCGACCGGCGCGCCGAAGCCGGCGCATTTCATGTTCAGCTTGGCGGTGTCGAAGCGGATGTCGGGTCCCCACAAATCCCGCAGCACGGCGATGATCTTCGGGTGCCGCATCAGGCTCGCATATTCCGCGTGACGCAGATGCGTCGCCTTGATGCGCCGCACGCGCGGGTGGTCCGAGGTGTGGCTGTCCTCCAGGTCGTAGATCTCGTCATGCGCGGTCAGGCCGCGCGCGCGCTCGACGAATGCGTCGGTCACCGCGCGCAGGCGCCGGATTTCCGCGTCGCTCAGGACATCCGCCAGGACGATGGCGCCGATCGTGTTGTATTCCTCGATCTGTGACCTGCTCAGCATGGCTCCCTCCGCATGCGGCGGAGCCTATCACCGCGCCGGAGGCTGGTCGAGCCGGCGGGGACGCGCGGTGGGGAAGCTTCCTCTTCCGCCCCATCCGCTTTCCCGCCATCCTGCACCGCAGCGACAAAGAAGGGGGAAATGCCGTGACTGCCGCGGAAGAATTCGACTTCATCATCGTCGGTGCCGGCTCAGCCGGCTGCACGCTGGCCAATCGCCTCAGTGCTGACACCGGCAATCGCGTGCTGCTGCTGGAAGCCGGCGGCAAAGACACCGACCCGTGGATCCACATCCCCGCCGGCTTCTACCGCAACATCTACAATCCCAAGGTCGCCTGGTATTACGAAACCGAGCCGGTTCCCGAGCTGAACAACCGCCGCATCCCCTGGCCGCGCGGTAAGGTGCTGGGCGGCTCGTCGTCGATCAACGGACTGATCTATATCCGCGGCCAGCGGCAGGATTTCGACCTGTGGCGGCAGTTGGGCAATGCCGGCTGGTCGTACGACGACGTGCTGCCGTATTTCCGCAAAGCCGAGAACCAGGAGCATGGCGCCGATGAATTCCATGGCGGCGACGGCCCGCTCTCGGTCTCCGATCTGCGTACCGCGCATCCGCTGCACGACGCGTTCATCGCCGGCGCGCAGGAAGCCGGTTATCCGTACAACCGCGACTTCAATGGCGCCGAACAGGAGGGCGTCGGCCCGCTGCAGCTCACCGTGCGGGGCCGGCGGCGGTGTTCGGCCGCGGCGGCGTACCTGCGTCCGGCGATGTCGCGGCCGAACCTGCGCGTGGAAATCCGCGCGCTGACCCATCGCGTGCTGCTGCAGGGCAAGCGCGCCACCGGCGTCGAGTACAGCCAGAACGGCGTGCTGCACCAGGCCCGGGCCAGGCGCGAGGTGGTGCTGTGCGGCGGTTCGATCAACTCGCCGCAGATCCTGCAATTGTCCGGCGTTGGGCCGGGTGCGCTGCTGCAATCGCTCGGCATCCCGGTGCTGCATGATCTGCGCGGCGTGGGCGAGAACCTGCAGGACCATATCGGCGGGCGCATCATCTATCGCTGCAACGCCGGCGTTTCGACGATGAACGAGATCTACCACAATTGGCTGCGACGCATCTATCACGGCATGCAGTACGTCCTCGCGACGAAGGGCGCGCTGATGACCGGCGCCGGGCCGATCGGCCTGTTCGTCCGGACCAGGCCGGAGTTGGATTCGCCGGACGTGCAATATCAGTTCCTCGCTGGCAGCGCGCCGAAGACCGGCGATCCGATGCACAAATTCCCCGCCTGCACGCTGGTGGCAATTCCCTGCCGCCCGGAAAGCCGCGGCTGGCTGCGCATCGCCGCGCCCGATCCGACGAAGCCGCCGGCCATGCAGCCGAACTACCTGTCCACCCAGGGCGACAAGGACACCATCGTCGCCGGCCTGAAAGTGTCGCGCCGAATCTTCGCCACCAAGGCGATGCGGCATTACGTGACGGACGAGGAGATGCCCGGTCCGCAGGCGCAAAGCGACGAGGACCTGCTGAACCACGTGCGCGCCACGGCCGGCACCACGTTCCACCAGACCAGCACCTGCATGATGGGGCCAGGACCGATGGCGGTGGTGGATACGTCGTTGCGCGTGAAGGGGCTGGAGCACCTGCGCGTCGCGGACGCAGCGATCATGCCCACCGTGGTGTCCGGCAACACCAACGCCACGGTCATCATGATTGCCGAGAAGGCGGCGGACGCGATCTTGCACGCGGCGTAAGCGCCGAACGGCCAGGCGGCGTAAACGCCGAACGGCCGGCAACGCAGGGTTGCGCAAGCGGCGCAAAAATCGCCGCGGACCCTGCTTGCCGACCGTCATCGCACCATGCGCATCTCGCCAGAAGAACGGTCTTGCGCGCCGTCAACCTCGGTCATATCATGGCTGCCATAACGAGAAAGAATGGCTTGGCCAACAGGGGAGCGGAACGGCATGGGTGCCCAACCCATCGGCGTGTCTGACGCTCGGACCGAACAGCCGCAACTCGCCGTGCAGGGCGTGTCGAAGCGCTTCGGCGGCGTCACCGCGGTGGAGAACGTGACGGTCGCTGTCCGTCGCGGGGAGATCCTGTCAGTTATAGGACCTAACGGCGCGGGCAAGACCTCGCTGCTCAACATGATCAGCGGGTTCTATCGGCCGACCAATGGCACGATCCACCTCGAGGGCCGCGAGATCACCCGGTTGCGCCCGTCGCGGATCGCCGCCCTCGGGGTCGCGCGCACCTTCCAGAACATCGCGTTGTTCGCCGGCATGACCGTGCTCGATAACATCATGCTCGGCCGTCACGTGCACATGCGCTCCGGCGTGTTCGCCTCGCTGATCTACTGGGGATGGGCACAAAACGAGGAGATCGCCCACCGCGCCCGCGCCGAGGAGCTGATCGAATTGCTCGAACTGCAGAGCATTCGCAAGCAGCCCAGCGCCGGCCTGCCATACGGCCTGCGCAAGCGCGTCGAACTCGGCCGCGCCCTCGCCCTCGAGCCCAAGGTACTCCTGCTCGACGAACCGATGGGCGGCATGAACCAGGGCGAAAAGGAGGACATGGCCCGTTTCATCCTCGAAGTGAACAGCCAGTGGGGCACCACGATCATCCTGATCGAACATGACATGGCGGTGGTAATGGACATTTCCGACCGGGTGTGCGTGCTCGACCGCGGTCGCAAGATCGCCGAAGGCACGCCCGACGAAGTGCAGAACGACCCGGCAGTGATCCGCGCCTATCTCGGCACCGGCCGCCAGCGGGAGGCCGCATGATGCCGGCCGACACGCTGCCGCGCCTGCTGCGCCGCAATGCGGCGACCATGGGCGCCCGCCCGGCGATGCGCGAAAAGCGCCACGGCATCTGGCAGACGCTGACCTGGTCCGGTTACGAAACGCTGGTGTTGCAGATCGCCCGCGGGCTTGCCGCGCGAGGCTTCCGCGCCGGCGACCGGCTGGCCATCATGGGCGACAACCGCCCGCAGCTTTATGCCGCCTTGCTGGCGGCGCAGTCGCTCGGCGGCATCGGGGTTCCGCTGTGGCCGGACGCCGATCCCGCCGCCATCGCCGTCATGCTCAACAACGCCTGTGTCCGCATGGCGGTGGCGGAGGACCAGGAGCAGATTGGGAAGTTGCGGGCGGCGAAGGATCAATTGCCGGACCTGGAACTGGCGGTGTCGCTCGACCCGCGTGCCGCGCGCGATGGCGACGCCGCGTGGCTCATCGACTTCGCCACGCTGCAACGGCAGGGCGCGGCCTCGACCGCGCCGGTGGACGGCATCGCCGATGGCCGCCCCGATCAGGTCGCACTGTTGCTGTGCCGTACCGGTCAGCCTGGCGTCATGCTCAGCCACGCCAACCTGCTGTCCGGCGCCCGCAGCATCGCCGAAGACGAGGAAGTGCGCCCGACCGACGACGCGCTGTGCTTCCTGCCGATGGCCTGGATCGGCGACGTGCTATACTCACTGACGCTGGGCTTGTCGGTCGGTTTCACCTGCAACTGTCCCGAGAGCCCGGAAACCGCTGCGCGGGACCTGCGCGAGATCGGCCCCAACTTCCTGGCGGCGCCGCCGGTGATCTGGGAATCCTGGCTGCGCGCCGCCGAGGATCGCGGGGCCCATGCCAGCCGGGTGAAACGCGCGGCATTCGGCTGGGCCCGCCGCGTCGCCGAGGCCGCGGAACACCGGCGGGAGGCCGGCCTCTCACGCGGCGGCACGCGGCTGCTGGCCGACCGCCTGGTGTTCGCGGCGTTGCGCGACCAGCTCGGGTTGTCGCGCCTGCGCTGGGCGCATACCGGCGGCATGCCGGTCGCGGCGGAAGTCTGGCGGCTGTTCCACGGCTTCGGCGTCAACCTGATGCAGACCTATGGGCCGGCGGAACTTGCCGGCCTGGTCACTGTGCATCGTACCGGTCCGGCCGCCGCCGACACCGTCGGGTTTCCCGCGCCAGGCACGGAAATCCGCATCGCCGGCGACGGCGAGGTGCAGGTGCGTGGCAACAACGTCTGCCTCGGCTACGATGGCGGCTCGGCCGCCACGCGCGCGCGCACCACCGACGACGGCTGGTGGCGCACCGGCGAGGCCGGCGCGCTGGATGCAACCGGCCGCCTGACGATCCATGATCGGCTGGCCGACATCGGCCGGCTCGCCGACGGCACCCGCTTCATGCCGGGCGCGATCGAGGCCCACCTGCGGCGCAGCCGTTTCATCGCCGATGCACTGGCCTTCGCCGACGGAGAGCAATTCGTCGCGGCGATCATCGCCCCGCATCGCGCCGCACTCGCCGAGTGGGCGGAGCGGCATCGCCTCTCCGGCACATCGCTGGCCCAGCTTGTGGCGTTGCCGGAAACCCGCGCGTTGATCCGCGAGGAACTGCGCGCCTGCAACGCTGGCCTGCCGGCGCCGCTGCATGTGCGCCGCTTCCTGTTGCTGGACCACCCGTTGGAAGCCGAAGACGCCGAGGCGCGGCTGTATCGCGATCGCTTCCGCCGCCTGGCGATCGAACGCTACGCGGGGCTGGCGGACGCCCTGTTCCGCGATCCGCTGCGCAGTACGGAAGTGCCCGCCGAAGACGCCGCTGTGCGCCCGGCGCAAGCCATGGTGGAAGACGTCGAGGGCCCCGTCGTGTCGCGACTGGAGCCGGCGCATGCCTGACTTCGACCTCCAGTTCACCATTCTGCTGGTGGCCAGCGGCCTGATGATCGGCCTGATGTACGCGCTGATCGCGCTGGGCTTCGTGCTGGTTTACAAAGCAACCGGCGCGATCAATTTCGCCCAGGGCGAGTTCGTCATGCTCGGCGCCTTGATCGCCGCCGCGGTACTGGGCGCCAACCTGCCGTTCTGGCTGGCCTGCCTGCTGTCGCTCGCCGGCATGATCGGGTTTTGCTTCGGGCTGGAACGCGTGGTGCTGCGCAAATTGCTCGGCCGGCCGACGGTTTCCGTCATCATGGCGACGATCGGCCTGGCCTCGCTGATCGACGGCGTCGCGGTGCTGATCTTCGGCCCGGGCGTGCGCTCCATCGACCTGCCGGTGGGCGAGATGCCGCTGTATCTCGGTCCAATCATGCTGCAGCCGGTGCAGCTTGCCGGCGCCGCCGTCAGCCTGGTGTTCCTCGTCGGTTTCTCCTGGTTCTTCCTGAAGACGCGCATGGGCGTGGCGATGCGCGCGGTGGCCGACAACCAAACCGTGTCGATGGGCATGGGCATCAACGTGCAGCGTTATTTCGCCATGGCCTGGGCGCTGACCGGCATCGTGTCGGCGCTCGGCGGGGTGATCTGGGGTGCCATGCTCGGCGTGGACAACCAGTTGCCGCTGGTCGGCCTGAAGGTGTTTCCGGTGGTGATCCTGGGAGGGCTGGATTCCGTCGCCGGCGCAGTGGTCGGCGGGCTGATCGTCGGCGTCGTGGAGGCGCTGGCCGCCGGCTATCTCGATCCGGTGGTCGGCGGCGGCACCAAGGATTTCGCGCCCTACGTGCTGATGATCCTGGTGCTGATGATCCGGCCCTACGGGTTGTTCGGGAGACGCCGCATCGAACGTATCTGACGCCATACCGATCCAGGGGGAGTGGGCCGTTTCATGTTCTATCGCGAGGCCGGCATCTTCAAGACCAGCTACGCCGCGGACATGGCGCTGCTGCCGGCGCCCGGCGCGCGGTGGTCCGCCGCGGCCTTCGCCGTGCTGTTCGTGGTCGTCGTGCCGCTGACCTGCGGCGAATATGCCCTCACGATCCTCAATCTGATCCTGCTCGCCGCGGTGGGTGCGATAGGGCTGAACATCCTGGTGGGCTACACCGACCAGGTCTCGATCGGCCAGGGTGCCTTCATGTCGGTGGGGGCCTACACCGCGGCCAACCTCATCACCCGATTGAATGCGCCGTTCTGGATTGCGCTGCCGGCCGGTGGGCTGATGGCCGCGTTGATCGGCACGGTGGTGGGCATCCCGTCGCTCCGCATCAAGGGACTGTATCTCGCCATCGCCACGCTGGCGTCGCAATTGATCATCCAGTGGACGATCAACCACGTCCCGTTCATTTCCGGCGGCAGCGAGGCCTCGATCCAGGTGCCGCCGCCGGTGGTGTTCGGCATCAAGCTGCAGAGCCAGGTGCAGATGTACCTGTTCCTGATGTTCTTCGTGGTGCTGGCCCTGGTCGCCGCGCAGAACCTGATCCGCAGCCGGATCGGCCGCGCCTTCATCGCGATCCGCGACCAGGACATCGCCGCTGAGATCATCGGCATCAACATCTTCCGCTATAAGCTGCTGGCGTTCGCGATCTCCTCGTTTTACGCCGGTGTCACCGGCGTGCTGTACACGTATTACCTGGGGATCGCCAACTACGAGCAATTCGAGCTCGACGTGTCGATCAGCTTCCTGGCGATGGTCATCATTGGCGGGCTCGGCTCGATGCTGGGCCCGATCTTCGGCGCGGCTTTCATAACGCTGTTGCCGATCGTCACCCGGCACGTTCTGGATTCGGTCGGTGGCCTGTTCGTGGCCCGGGCCGATCTGGCCAATTTCGTGCCGAGCCTGCGCTTGGCGATCTTCGGCGCGCTGATCATCTTCTTCCTCGTCGTCGAGCCGGAAGGCCTGAACCGGCTGTGGCGCAACATCCGGACCTGGTTTCGGACGTGGCCATTTTCCTACTGAAACAGGCACAACCAAGGGAGAGCCGGAATGCTACACGGGACACCAAGAAACCTGGCCATTCTCGCCGGAGCGATGGCAGGGCTTTGGTTCGCCGGCGCGGCAAATGCCGCGGGCCAGAAGGAGATCCTGATCGGCGCGCAGTGCGACCGCACCGGGCCGACCCAGATCACCGGCGTGATATTCTGCCCAGCGGTGCAGGATTACGTGAACCTGGTCAATTCGCAAGGCGGCGTCGATGGCTACAAGATCCGCATCGACGAGCTGGACAACGGCTACCAGGTACCGCAGGCGATCGAGGAGTACGAGCGGCAGAAGCAGGAAGGCATGGTCTCCACGCTGATCTGGGGCACACCGCAGGCCGAGGCGCTGAATCCCAGGCTCGAGGCGGACCACATTCCCGGCACGTCGCCGGGGTTCGGCGCAGCCGCGGCGGCGAATGGCGCCAAATATCCGTACCTGTTCCCGATCGCGGCGACCTATTGGTCGCAGGCCGGTGCCGCCATCCAGTTCATCAAGGACAAGCTGGGCGGCAGCCTGAAGGGCAAGAAGATCGCCTATCTGTACTATGACAACCCGGCCGGACTGGTCCCGATGCCGATCCTCAGGCAATTGCAGCAGATCGAGGGCTTCCAACTGCGCACCTTCGCCGTGCCCGCGCCGGGCGTGGAGATGGGGGCGCAAATACTCGACATCACCCAGCGCTACCGGGCGGATTTCGTGGTGATGCACGTGTTCGGCCGCGCGCCGGCGGTGGCGTTGAAGACCCTCAAGCAATCCGGATACCCGATGTCGCACGTGATCGGTTTCGTGTGGGCCTCCTCGGAAGCCGATATCAAAGCGGCCGGCGGCTTCCAGATGGTGCAAGGCTACAACACGATGCAGTTCGCCGGCGTGGGTGACAACTATCCGGTCGATCAGCAGATCATCGCCATGTACAAGAAGGCGGGGAAGCCGCCGCCGCCCGAGATGCAGTCGAGCGTTTACTACAATCGCGGCATCCTCGACGCGGCGCTGCATATCGAGGCGGTGCGCAACGCCCTGACGCTTACCGGCGGCAAGCCGCCGACGGGCGAGGATGTGAAGAAGGGATTCGAGATGATCCACGGCTTCACGCTCGGCGGTCTGCTGCCGCCGCTCGATATCACGCCGTCCGATCATGAGGGTGGCGGCTGGGTGCAGATCTTCCAGGTGAAGGGCAACGGAATGGTGCCGGAGACCAAGTGGTTCCGCGGCTATCGCGACATTATCCTGAAAACCGTCAACGCGTCGTCGTAACGACGCCGGCTTCACCGCATCGGGCCGGCCGCGCCGGCCGGCCCGATGCCTTGCCTGGGGTCATGCCATGCTGACCTTGAACAACCTCGAAGTGGTCTATGATTCCGTCATCCTGGTGTTGAAGGGCATCTCGCTCGCCGCCCGCGCGGGCGAGATCACCACCCTGCTCGGAGCCAACGGCGCCGGCAAGACCACCACGCTGAAGGCGATTTCCGGCCTGCTGCATGCCGAGCGCGGTGAGGTCACCAAGGGCACGATCGATATGGACGGGGAACGGATCGACCGGCTGCCGCCGCACGACATCGTGCGGCGCCGCATCGTGCAGGTATTCGAAGGCCGGCGCGTGTTCGAGAACCTGACGGTGGAGGAGAACCTGGTGGTCGGCGGCCACACCCAGGGCACCATGCAGGCGGTGCGCCGCGGCATCGACCTGGCGTTCGAATTCTTCCCCCTCCTCAAGGAACGCCGCCGCCAGCAGGCGGGCTATCTGTCGGGCGGCGAGCAGCAGATGCTGGCCATCGGACGGGCGTTGATGTCGGAGCCGACGGTGATGCTGCTGGACGAGCCGTCGCTGGGCCTGGCACCGCAGATCGTCGAGGACATCTTCCGCATCATCGTGCGCCTGAAGGACGAGCGGCAGATGACGGTGCTGCTGGTGGAACAGAATGCCGCGCTGGCGCTGGAGGTGGCGGACCATGGCTACGTCATCGAGAATGGCCGCATCATGCTGCAGGGCCCCGCCGAGGCGCTGCGGCGGAACCCCGAGGTGAAGGAGTTCTATCTCGGGCTGAACGAGCTGGGCGCGCGGCGTTCGTATCGCGACGTGCGGCACGGCCGGCGGCGGCGCCACTGGGCGGCGTAACCGCAAGAACGCGGCGATGTTTCCTCCTCCCCCTCCTTTTGAGGGAGGGGTTGGGAGGATGTGCATGCACCCAGCGGCGGTACGACAATCTCGCACCATGCACGGTTCGTGGCCGCCGCTGCCTGCGCGCGGGCTTCTCGCGCGACGCAGCATCATCTGCCGCGTCCCCTCCGCCGCAGACCCCACGCTTGCGCCCGCGGCAGGCAGGCCACGGTCAACCTGATCGTGCCCTGCCTGGCTTTGCTGTTCTAGAGCCGGGTGTGGTCCGGCGGGACGGGCGTGAACAGCGGGTTGTCCTGGGCGACCGCGACCGTTTTTGCGGATTCGATCAGGCGCTCGCGCATCTGCGCCAGCACGGCGACCTGGCCGGTCATCGCCTCCAGGAAGCTGTTGAAGAAGGCAAACTCGGCCGGCGTGGTCCAGCCGGGGCGGTGGATGACCGGGATCAGCGCCTCCGCCACGCCATCGACCGCCCGGAGTGACCGATCGAAACGATGGAGGCGTGCTTCCATTTCTGCGGGATCGTGCTTCACGGCATGTCTCCTTGAAGGAATTGCGCGGGATGTCGCGCAATTCAGGTCGCCGCCCGCACGTCAGTATTTCCGGTTGGTTTTGGATATGATCTATTTCACAACCCGGAATATTATTTCCACGTCCGAGGGAACCGCAGGACCGCCGGCCGGCAATGGCGCGGTCGCCAGGATGGCGAAGATGGCGGCGAAACCTGGTGCCGGGTTTTTCGATGGGCAAGGAAGCCGCACTGGGCACCGCACTGGGCATCATCTTGTCCCCGGCTATCTTTGCACCGATGTTGGCGGGTTGAAGCCGGCCGGTCAGCCGTCCGCCCGCCGCAACTCTTCTCCCGCTGCCTCCCCAGCCCCTACAACGCGCACCCATGGACTTCCCGCATCCCCCCGCCGCCGCGCTCGCCGCGCTGCGGCAACTGACAGCCGCCGACTCCGACCTGGCCCGCGTCCTCCAGCATGCCGGCCCGCTGCCCTGGCGCGCCCGTTCCCCCGGCTTTCCCGGCCTGCTGCAGGCCATCGTCGCGCAGCAGATCAGCAACCAGGCCGCCGCCGCCATCTGGGGCCGGCTGCGCGCCACGCCGGGCGCGCTGGAGCCGGCCAGCCTGCGGACGCTCCCCGACGAGGCGTTCCGCGCCGCCGGCCTGTCCCGCCCGAAGATCGTCCATGCCCGCACCCTTGCCGCGGCGTTTCTCGACGGCACGCTGGACCCCGCCCGCATCGCCGCGCTCGACGACGAGGCAGCCATCGCCGCCATCGCCGCCGTGCGCGGCCTCGGCCGCTGGACCGCCGAGGTCTATCTGCTGTTCGCGCTCGGCCGGACCGACGTATTTCCGGCCGGCGACGTGGCGCTTGCCGCGTCGGTCGCGCACCTGAAGGGACTCGATGCGCGGCCGGCACCACCGGCGTTGCGCGCCATGGCCGAAGCCTGGCGTCCGGCCCGTTCCCTGGCCGCCCGTGTGCTGTGGCACCACTGGCGGTTCGTCACCGGCCGCCCGGCACTGGATGATTTCCCCGTCCTCTGATTATCAAGGATTTTTTCATATCCTGGGCGCAGGGTGGCGGGATGGCCACGATCAACCTGCCGATGGCCGAATCCTACCAGCCGGCCAGCTTCGCCGAGCGTGGGGTTGATGCGCCCTTCACCGCGCCGTTGCTGGCCGGTGCCCGGATTCGCCCGATGAACGGGCCCGGCATCGAGCTGGTGGTGCCGAACCCGTCCGGCGGCCGGGGCGTCTATATCCTGCCCTGGGCTACCGCCCGCACGCTCTGCCGCCCTACCGTGCATGACCTGCGGCTGTTCGAAGAGCTGCGGCGGCTTCCGGCGCTGACCCCGACCTCGGTCCGCCTGGCGGCGCGCGTCGTGGCCACGCAAGGTTTGGCCGGGCGGCAGGCCCAGGAAGCCGCCGTCGCCGCCGTCGCCAGCGACGCCGCCGCTCGCTTGCGCGCGGTGTCCTTGCTCTGGCTGGCGCTGCGCTCCGCCGCGCTGCCCGGGCTCACGCCGGAGCGGGTTGCCCGCGACCTCGACGCGCTCGGCGTGCTGTTCGGTCCGGTCGGCCTGCCGCCGGAGGCTGACGCGGCGCGCCTGCCGAAGCTGCTGGCCGCGTTGGTCGATGTCCGCGCCGAGACCGACCTGTGGGCGCGGATGAACGCGGGGGAGGAGGTCGCCGCGCTCGCGGCGATGGTGTCGGCTGCTGCTGAATCGGTCATCGCCGCCTCCGGCATGATGGTGCGCGACGCCCGCGCGCTGGCAACCGACGTGCCGGCGCTGCTGCGCCAATGGGCCCGCGTTCCGGCCGAGGTCGCGGGGCGGATCTCCCGGGCGGAATGGCTGCTGGACGGCTGGGATCGCATCATTCTGTTGTGGCGCGACGCCCGATGGCCCGCCACCCAACGCGCCGCGTTGCTGGAGATGGCGCAACTTGTGCCGGACCTGCCGCTGGAAGCCGCCGGTTGGATCGGGCAGCCGCCGGAGACGTTGCTGCCCAGCCAGGACTGCCGGGTCATCAGCCTGAGCGAGGGCTGGCGCGTGGGCAGCGCCAGTTTCAGCCTCGTCGCCCGCAACGAGCGCCTGCGGGCGCGCTCCGCGTGAAAGCGCAGGGCTGATGGTACAGGGCGGCGGCGGATCCTCGGGGCGCGAGATCCGTGAGCTCGGCCGCCGCCTCGCCGCGGCGCCGGACGCCGAGGTGGCGCGCGCGGTCGCCGTGGTGGACCAGTTGCCGAGGCGTGGTGCGGCCGACCAGCTGATCGACCCGCTGCGGCCGCGGCTGGCGCGGCTGCGGCTGCCCCGGCCGTTGCGCTTCACCCGCCTGCTGTTCCTGCCGCTGGAGCCGCTGATCGTGCCGCCGCCGCGCTGGCAGCCGCGATTGCCCAACATCCCGCGTTCGGCCCTGGCGCCGCTGGCCGCCACGGTGCGCGCCGGTCTCGGCACCGAGGCCGAGGCGATCGATGCGATGATCCATGGGTCGTTCTCGCTCCATGCCGAGGCCGTCATGGGCGCCGGAAACCTGCTGTGGCCGCGTGCCGCCGCGCTGCTGTCCGCCGCGCCGCCGCCGGTCGGTTGGGCGGAAACCGGGTTGAACATGGCGATGTACACGACACTGGCGCGCCGCGTCGGCGCGGTACTCGCGCAGGCGCCGCTGTTGCGGGAACTGATCGCCGAAGCCGATGCCGGGATCGCATCGCCCCGCTTGGCGCCGGTGCAGGCGATGCTCGGCGATGTCGGCGCGCGCTGCCCGGACGCGTTGACCATGCTGGTCACGCTTTTGCTGGCGAATCTGCCGCAGCTCGCCGGGCTGCTGGCCAGGATCGCCCCGGAGCTGAGCGCGCAGACGGCAGCGGCGCTGCGTCAAGCCGGCCAGGAAGCAACCGAGGCGTTGCTGGCGGGGATCGAAGCAGGCGGCGGAATGGCAACCGCCATCACCGGCAGCGACCTGGCGGATGCGGCACAGGAAGTCCGGCGCACCATCTCGTTGCTGCGGCAACTCGCGGAACGCACCGATATTCCCCAGATGCGCGCGCGCGTGCAGGCGATCCATGAGCGGCTCGATGGCGGGTGCCGCCAGCGCTTCGCCCAGGCCATGGCATCGGAGTTTCTTCCGTTGTTGCGGCAACCGCCGGCCGGAAGCGACGGCGCCGCAGCGAGGGCGCTGGAAGCGACGGCGCGCCATCTGCGGGAGCTGGAGAGCGAGGCGCGTCTCATCGGCGGCGGCGACGCCTATGACGCGCAGTTGCGCGATGCGGCGGCGGCGGTGCGGGCCGGCGGGGCCACGATGAGCCTGCCGGCACGGGTGCGGCTGGTGGAGATTCTTGCTGGGACCGAGGCGGCTTTGGCTCTCCTGGAAACCTCTCCCGCGTGAGCGGGAGAGGTCGAGGTGCGAAGCACCGAGGGTGAGAATGATCGGGTCGGCACACAGCGCCTGTTTGCGGCGTGCCAACCCATCACCGTCACGTCGCTTCGCACCCCAACCTGGCGTGGACCCAACATCCGTGTCACCAGACGCAAAGTAGCAGTCAGAGGAGCGGGCATCGGCTGACTTCAGCGTCTCCGTGGCGTCCTGATCGGTCCGCAACCCGTAGGACTATGCCTAGCAGACAGCGCCGGCCGGTCTGGCGCTCGACCGCCGAGGGGCGCAGCCTGTCGCAGTTGAATTGTCGTAGGCGGTTGCCCTGCAATCCATTGGAATTGCTCAGCGTCCAGCCGTAGCAGATAGACTCTAGTCTGATTGGGACATGCTACCCGTTCGTTCCTGCTGCCGCTCGCGCGCGTACGTAAGTATCCCCCGGCAGAGCCGGGGGCTTTAGGATTTTGGCCGCTCAACGCGGCCGGTGGGGTCGCTGACGCGGCCCCGGATTCAGTCGGCCACTGAAGTGGCCGTTAGCGCCAGAGGTTCATCTGCTCCAATCGCTGGTCCTCCTGCTCCTGGTTCCTGATGTAGTTCCGGATCACCTCCTCGTCACGCCCGACAGTCGATACGAAGTATCCTCGCGCCCAGAAGCTCTGTCCGACGAAATTCCGTCGGTTTTCTTCATACACACGCGCCAAGTGTATGGCGCTCTTTCCCTTGTCAGCGGCGGTGAGAATCCGCGCGTAGGCGGCGGCGGGCGTCGCCTGACGGCGCGGCCGCCGGGGGTGACGGCCGGTCTTGAGGAAGGGATGACGGCGATTTCGGAGGCTGGCGTGTCGTGGTT
>Ga0307373_10002395_pt1 | contig 33912 bp, 29 predicted proteins | sample OX2MG_FD_202534 | JGI IMG/M metagenome (GOLD analysis project Ga0307373, IMG submission 202534) | Soil microbial communities from Risofladan, Vaasa, Finland - OX-2 | ecosystem: Environmental > Terrestrial > Soil > Coastal area > Acid sulfate soil | place: Finland: Risofladan, Vaasa | collected...
GGAAAGAGCGTCATGTGCGCGCCGGAGAGAATCGAGAGCCCGATGCCGTCGGCGTCTTCTTGAATGGCGGTCTGCACGATTTGCTCGGGCGTCTGGAATAGGCCGGTGTAGATCACTTCCATCCCGGCGTCGCGTAACGCGCGAGCGATGACTTTGGCGCCGCGGTCGTGCCCGTCGAGGCCAGCCTTGGCGATGATGATACGCAGTGGTCGATCGGCCATACTATCCCTTGCTATCGTTCGGCGATTGTGGCCCGAGCCTGCGGTCGCGCACGCGGCTCAGGCGCAACGCTTCCTCGAGCTTTTGCATGACTTGCGAAAGCGTCCGGCGCATCCGGTGGGCCTCGAAGTCGCTAAGCGTCTGTGGCATTAAAACACCGACCGTTCCGTGTAGCGCCCGTACACTTGCACCATCGCTTCGGTAATTTCGCCCTCGGTGCAATACGCGTTGACGCAGTCGATCAAGTGCGGCATCAGGTTGTCCTTCGGATCGCGACACGCGCGTTGCAGGCGTTCCAGCGAAGATTGCACCGTGCCCGCATCGCGCTTCGCGCGGACGTCCTGCACCGAACGGGCCTGCGCGCGCTCGACTTCCTCGGTAATTTTGAGCAAGTCCATGTCGCCCGGCTTCTCGTCGCGTGCGAAGGCGTTGACGCCGACGATAACTCGATCCTTCGCCTCGATCGAACGCTGGTAGCGGTACGACGCCTCGGCGATTTCTTTCTGGAAGAATCCGGCCTCGATCGCTTCGACGACGCCGCCGTACTCCTCGATCTGTGCGAAGTAGGCCTCGGCTTGGCGCTCCATCTCGTCGGTGAGCGCCTCGACGAAATACGATCCGCCGAGCGGGTCGGCCACGTTGGTGACGTTGGTCTCGTAGGCCAACACCTGTTGCGTGCGCAGCGCGATCTCGACCGATTTTTCGGTCGGCAGCGCGAGCACTTCGTCCATCGAGTTGGTGTGAAGGGATTGCGTCCCACCCAGAACCGCCGCCATCGCTTCGTACGCTACGCGGACGATGTTGTTCTCGGGCTGCTGCGCGGTCGCGCTACAACCCGCCGTCTGCGTATGAAAGCGCAGTTGCCACGATTTTGGATTCTTGGCGCCGTATCGGTCGCGCATCCGTCGCGCGTAGATGCGGCGAGCGGCTCGAAACTTCGCGATCTCCTCGAAAAAGTCAATGTGCGAATTGAAGAAAAACGACAGCCGCGGAGCAAACGAATCGACATCCATGCCCGCCGCCATGCACGCCTCGACATACGCGAACCCATCGGCGAGCGTAAAGGCCAGTTCTTGCGCCGCGGTCGAGCCCGCCTCGCGAATGTGATAGCCCGAGATCGAAATCGTATTCCACTTCGGCATCTGCGCGGTGCAGAATTGGATCATATCGACGATCACGCGCATGTGCGGACGCGGCGGGAAGATCCACTCTTTCTGCGCGATATACTCTTTGAGGATGTCGGCCTGAATCGTTCCGCCGAGTTGCGCCCGCGGGATGCCCTTCTTTTCGGCCGCCGCGATGTATTGCGCGACGGCGATAGCCGCCGGGCCGTTGATCGTCATCGAGGTGGTGATCTTGCCCATGTCGATGCCGTCGAACAGCACCTCCATATCGGCGAGCGAATCGATGGCCACGCCGCAGCGGCCCACCTCGCCGCGCGATTGCGGCGCGTCCGAATCGTAGCCCATCAAGGTGGGCATATCGAACGCCACCGAGAGCCCCATCTGCCCCTGAGAGAGTAGGAAATGATATCGCTCGTTGGTCTGTTTAGCGTTTCCGAACCCCGCGAATTGGCGCATGGTCCAGAGGCGGTCGCGGTAGCCGTTGGCGTGGATGCCCCGCGTGTACGGGTACTGCCCCGGATAGGCGAGGTCTCGGGCCAAATCCAAGTGAGCCACGTCCTGCGGGCCATACACCGCCTTCAACGGCACGTCGGAAATCGTGCGGTCGGTCGCCCCGGATCCGGGGCCAACGCGCGGCTTTCCAACGGAAGCGGAAACCTCCCAAGCCTGCTGCTGTGCCTCGAATTCGGGTGTAGTCGGTGCGCCAAGGCCGCTGGCGCGGTCGATTATCTTCGCCACGTGAACCCTCTTTGAATATGTCTGTTCGAACCGATATTCTCCCAAAGCCCAGCACGCCCCGCAAGCGATTTGGTGGCAGCGCCGAACGGGGGCTCTCATATGCAAGCATTCCGCCCCCTGCTCCTCGCCCTTCTGGCAGCCCTTGCCGCGACCGCCGGCGCCGGCGCAGCGCTGGGGACGTGGCACTTCACCACATCGTACGGCGAACTGACCGTCACCCGCATTCCCGAATACGCCCAAAGCGCGCCCCAGGTGCAAGCGTCGGGTGTGATCTTGCGCGCGGCGAGCCGCGCGATCCCCGGCAACCCCTCGCAATCGGCGGCCGATTCTTGGCAGATCGCCTACCGGACGACGGTTAGCCGAAAGACCACCCCGAGGGCGATTCTCGCCCCGCTGGCCAACGAGGAAGTCGCGGCCCAAGTTTCGTCGCGGATGCGCATTTTGCAGTACGGCACGACCGCCGTCTGCGGCAAGCCGGCATCATTCTATACGGTGAGCGCGGACGCGAGCCAGATCGGGGCACGGGTCTACAGCGTTCGCGTGATCGCGATCTTCGATACGCAAGCCTGGGAGTCGACGCTCAACATGGTCGACCGCCCGATCTATCACCGGCCCGGCGCGCTGCCGAAGCTCCTCCGCATCGCCCAAAGCTTCTGCGTAAAACCGAAGTAGCGCTTATAGACCTTTGACGGTGGCGCGGGCGCGGTTCGGCCGCGCGTGCTCGTAGCGTTCGTGCCCGTGCATACCGAACTCGAGCAACACGCGTTCGGCGGCGGCGTAGGGATCGAGCCCGATGTCGGCGCGCCGCTCGAGTTCGCGATCGAGCTTGTGCTGCAGTTCCCCGAGTGCGAGCTGTTTAACTTGATGGATGAAGGCTTCGCGGCGTTTTTCTTCTATTTCGCCCGTTTCGTTTAGGTAGGCCACGTGCGCTGCAATCGCCGCCCACAGTTCGTCGATCCCCTCTCCCGATAACGCTTGCGTCATTACCAGTTCCGGAACCCAACCCGTGAAGTGCAACATCTCCATCATCGATCGGATCTCGCGTCGCATCTGATTGGCCATCGGGTGATCGGCCTTGTTGACGACGAAGATGTCGGCGATCTCCATGATGCCGGCTTTGAGCACTTGCACCGAATCGCCGCTGCCCGGTTGGAGGGCGACGAGCGTCGTTTGCGCCAGCTCCGCGATCTCGATCTCGCTCTGCCCCACCCCGACCGTCTCGATCAACACGACGTCTATGCCGAAAGCATCCATGAGCAACACGGCATCGGCCGTCGCTCCGGCCACGCCGCCCAAGTGCCCGCGGCTGGCCATCGAGCGAATGAACACGTCGGGATCGACGAAGTGCTCGGTAAGACGGATCCGGTCGCCGAGCAACGCTCCGTGCGAAAAGGGCGAGCTTGGGTCGACGGAGATCACGCCGACGGTCTTACCCACCGACCGCGCCTTGCGCACGATCGCCGCCGAAAGCGTGGACTTGCCCACACCGGGCGGGCCGGTGAGGCCGATCGTCATCGCGCGGCCGGCGCGCGCGTACACCTGGCGAATCAACTCGGCTCCGCGGCCGGATTCCGCCCACGAAATCGCTCGTGCGAGCGCGCGCATCTTGCGCTCTTCAAACTCGCGCAACAGCGCGTCCAACCCAACCAAGCTCGACAAAGTAGCTCTTGGATTGCGGCCGTGACCGCAGCGCCCCTTCCGCATCGAGCGAACGGGTTTAGGCCGGGAGTACGGAAGGTTGCAGCGTGCTCGCCTTCGCGTTCGCGCTGGCCATGGCGACCGGCGCGCTCCCCCATCCGGCCGCGGCCCGGGTCGATCTCATCGTGCGCAGCGTCATGCACGACCGCGGCATCGAGGGGCTCTCCGTCGGCGTCGTCCTCGGCGACCGCAGCGCAGTTCGTGCGTACGGATATACCGACCGGTCGCACGCCGCACGCGTCCGTCCGCGCACGCTCTTCGCCATCGGTTCCCTCTCGAAAGGCATGCTTGCGGCAGCGGCTCGCAGCCTGAACGCCGCCGGTCGCATCCGCATGGACATGCGCGTGGACGAGATCGATCCGTCCTATTCCGCCGCGAGCGACGTCACGTTAGCGATGCTGCTGGAGCAACGCAGCGGCATACCGGACTACGCGCAGATGCCCACGTTCGATCGCTTTTCGCGCGAACCGCAAAGCCCCCGAGAACTCGTCGCGCGCGTTTCCGCCCTGCCGCTGCTTTTCCAGCCCGGCACGCAAACCGCATACAGCAACACCAACTACCTTCTGGCCGGAATGGCGCTCCAGGAAGCCGTCGGATTACCACTCGCGGCAATCGAGCGCGAGGCGGTCTTCGGCCCGCTCGGGATGCACGCAACCCGCACGTGGCAGCCGTTCGTTTTCGAAGCCGGTCGCGCGTGGGGAAACGTCGCGCCCGGTTCGCCGACCCTCACGTTCGGTGCCGCCGATCTCGAGTCGAACGCGCCCGATCTCGATCTCTGGATGGGCGCGCTCTTAACGCACCGCTTCTCGACCGGAGCGATCGGTTTTTGGAACGGTACGCTTTTCGGCGACCGCGTGACCGCGCAGAGCGGATACGTCAACGGCTTTTCAGCATACATGTTGTTGCTGCCGCGCCGGCACGCCGGCGTCGTGCTGCTCTGCAACGCCGACCGCATCGACTTGGGGCCGCTCGCTCAAAGCGTCATGGCCGCGGCCTTGAATCTCCCCGACTAAATTCGTTTCAAAAGGGAACGCCCGCCGATGTGCGAGAGAACCTCTCGATGCATCGAATCGCAGCGCGGCTGGTCGCGTACGCCGTGCCGGCCGCGCTCGTCCTGGGACTGGCGCTCGGTACGCGGATGCCGGCGGCAGCGCAAACGCTGGTCGTGCCGCTAACCGGGCAACGCCATCGCGCGATTGCGACCGATTCGCTCTTTCACACGCTGTTCGCCGATTTCTATCCCCAAGACGACAAGACGACCTACGTCCACACCGGCGATATTCCCGCGATGTGGCTGCGCGATTCGGCCGAACAAGCGCTGCCGTACGTTCGATTTCTGGTGGCATATCCGATTCTGCGAAGGCGCATCGCCGGCGTGATCGAGCGCGACGCACGGAACATCGACAAGGACGTGTATGCGAATGCCTTCACCGCGCGCTACGGGATTTGGGAGCGCAAATGGGAGGTCGACTCCCCGGGTTGGCCGATGCTACTGGCGCTGGTTTACTGGCAGCATACCGCCGATCGTTCGCTCTTCACACCGGCCCTGCATCTCGCGCTCGAGCGCATCGTCTTTACCTACGGTTGCGAAGAGCATCATCGCGTCTGCAACCGCTATCGCTGGCCCCATTCCGTGCCGACGCACGAGCGCTACGACGACGCTACCGGATTGATTTGGGGCGCGTTCCGGCCGTCCGACGACCCGGTCGAGTATCGTTTCAACATCCCGCAGAACGCATTCGCGGTCGTCGTTTTGCGCGTGATAGCGCGGCTTGCGACCGAAGGGTACGCGGATCGCGGGCTCGCGCGGCAAGCCGATGCCGTCGCCGCACGCGTGCAGGTGGGGATTCTCCGCTACGGTTTGGTCTACGACCCGCAACGCAACGACTGGATGTACGCCTACGAGACCGACGGTGACGGCCGGTTCAATCTGATGGACGACGCCAACATGCCGAACTTGACCACGCTACCGGCGATCGGCTGGTGCTCCGCCTACGATCCGACGTATCTTGCGACGCGCGCGTTCGCGTTGAGTCTGGATAATCCGTGGTTCTTCACCGGAAAGTATGGCGAAGGGCTGGGCAGCCCGCATACGCCCTACGGTTACGTCTGGCCGCTCGGGATTATCGGGCGCGCCCTCACCGCGACGTCGTCGCAAGAAGTCGCCGAAAGCATCACGACGCTCGCGGAGACCGATTCGGAGAACGGGCTCATTCACGAGAGCTTCTATCCCGGAGGATACTGGCGATATACGCGCGCCGAGTTCGGTTGGGGCAACGCCCTCTATGCCGAATTAATCTTTCGCTCGCTTGCCGGTTTTCATTCCAATCAGTTCGTGCGCGACCGTACGATCGTGCCGTTCGAGGTGCCGAGCGAAACGCCCACGCTCGTTCCGGAGATTACCCAGATCGACAACACCGCGGAATTGATGGCCACCTTAGGACGCTTGCTCTATTTGGGAAGAATGCGCGCCGGCGAAGTGAAGTGACTACCCGCCGAAACGCCGCTGGCGCTGCGTAAATTCGGCAATCGCTTCGGCGAAATGCTCTTCGGTGAAATCCGGCCACATAAGCGGAAGCGTGAGAAGCTCGGTGTACGCGAGTTGGTAGAGCAGAAAATTCGAGACGCGAAAATCGCCGCCGGTGCGAATCAGGAGATCCGGATCGGGTGCGTGGGGTGCGTACATGTGCGCGCTCAAGAGCTGCTCGTCGATGTCGTCCGGAGCGAGCGTCCCGGCGGCGACGTTGCGCGCGATCGCCTGCACCGCACGAACGATCTCCGCGCGGCCGCTGTAATTGAGTGCGAGGGTGAGCGTCAAGCGCGAGTTGTGCTGCGTCGCGCGAACGAGATCGCGCACGGCCGCGCGTGCCGGAAACGCGAAGGCGTCCAAATCGCCGATCACTTCGACGCGTACGCCCTGCTTCGAAAGGCCCGGTTTCTCGCTCTGGGCGCACGCGGCGCAGAGCGACATGATCAGCTCCACCTCGTGCGGGGAACGCCCCCAGTTTTCGGTGGAGAATCCATAGACGGTGATGCGCTCCACGCCGGTAGCAAGCGCTCCGCGAACGGCCGCCCGCAGCGCCGTAACCCCGCGCCGGTAGCCTTCTACCACAGGTAGCCGGTGAGCGCGTGCCCAACGCCGGTTGCCGTCCATAATCAGGGCGACATGGCGAGGGATTTCCAGCGGGATCGGCGCCTGCAACATTTGCTTACTTTGTAGCACAAAGTATTTGCGCCCGCAAGGTGGCGGGGGGACGCGCGCCGGTCGCCAACCTCCATCCTATCTATGAATCAGGGTTACTATCGATATCCGACGATCGCCGGCGAACGTCTAGTTTTTGTTTGCGAGGACGACCTCTGGAGCGTTCCGCTTCGGGGCGGCGTCGCGACCCGCCTGACGGTCAGCTTCGGAGCCTGCTCGATGCCGCGGCTCTCGCCGGACGGGCAAAGCATTGCCTTCGTTTCGAACGACGAGGGGAACCCCGAAGTCTACGTGATGCCCGCGGGCGGCGGCCAGCCCGAGCGGCGCACGTTCCTGGGATCGACCGTTGCATCTGTCGTCGGCTGGAGCGCCGACGGCAGCGACATCTATTTCGTCGCTAACCCCACCGCCTGGTACGAGGGCGAGACGCGCCCGTTCGCCGTCGCCCGCGATGGTGGAGCGCCACGCGAACTGCACGTCGGGCACGCGCGTTCGTTCTCGTTCGGTCAGAACGGCGGCATGGTTTTGGGGCGCAACGCCAACGACCCGGCCCGTTGGAAGCGCTATCGCGGCGGGACCGCGGGCGAGATCTGGATCGACGCGCCGGCAACCGGCGAGTTCGAGCGCCTGCCGCTGCCCGATGGAAATCCAACTTGGCCGATGTGGCTGGGCGAGCGGGTCTTCTTCCTCGCCGATCACGACGGCATTGCGAATATCTACTCGTGTTCGATCGACGGATCGGACGTTACGCGCCATACGCACGAAGCGGAGTATTACGCCCGCTTCCCCTCGACCGACGGCACGCGCATCGTCTATACGGCCGGCGGAGCCATCGCGCTCTACGATATCGCGAGCGATACGACGACGGAGATTTCGATCGAAACGCCCTCGGCCGCACCGCAGACCGTGCGCCGTTTCGAGGGCGCGTCCGAATCGCTCGAAGATTTTTCGCCGCATCCCGACGGAACGCGCCTCTGCTTCATCTCGCGCGGCCAAGCGTTTAGCATGCCGCTCTTCGAAGGGGCGGTGATCCATCACGGCTATTCCAGCCGCATCCGTACGCGGCTAGCGCAATGGTTGCATGACGGCAAGCGCTTCGCGTGCGTCACGGATCGCAACGGCTACGAGCAGATCGCCGTACAGCGCGCGGACGACGCTGAAGAAGCGCGCACCGTTACCGACGGCGATATCGGACGCATCACCGAGTTGGTATGCTCGCCCAAGAACGACACCGTCGCGTTCGCCAACCATCGGCACGAATTGTGCGTCCTCGACTTGAGTGACGGAAACATTCGCAAGCTCGATACGAGCCCGGCAAATCGCATCACGGACGTGGCATTTTCTCCCGATGGCCGCTATTTGGCGTACGTGTGGTGGCCCGCGCAAGGCACGTCGATCGTGCGCGTTGCAAAGGTGAAATCCGGAAAAATCCACGACGTGACCTCGCCGTTGCGCGTCGATCACTCACCCGCGTGGGATCCGGAAGGCAAGTATCTCTATTTTATCTCGACCCGCGACTTCAATCCGGTCTACGACGCGCTGCAATTCGATCTGAGCTTCCCCCAAGCCCAGCGCCCGTTCCTCGTGACGCTGCGCAACGACGTGCCCTCGCCGTTCGTCGCACAACCCAAACCGATCCATCGCGAGCACGAGCACGATCACGACGCGCAGGATGAAGGCGATAAGAAGGCCGGCAAGCTTCCCGATATCGACATCGATTTCGACGGTATTACCGGGCGCATTCTCTCATTCCCGATCGAAGAGGGCGAATACGACCAGGTCATCGCGGCCAAGGGACGCGCGCTCTTCACGCGGATGCCGGTGCACGGCATCAAGCCGGCGGGACGCGACGACGACGACGATCACACGCTGGGCGTATTGATCGCCTACGATTTCGAGCAACAACGCAGCGCCATCGTTGCCCACGACGTGAACGAGATCCGCATGGGCGCCGACGGCCACACGCTCGTCTATCGTTCGAACGATCGCTTGCGCGTCATCGACGCCGCGAGCGACCTCCCCGAGGACGAGGCCGATAAGCCATTGCCCGAAGCCGGTCGCAAGAGCGGCTGGATCGATCTGGACCGGGCGAGCGTCGAAATCGTCCCGCGCGACGAATGGGCGCAGATGTATCGCGAAGCGTGGCGCCTGCAGACCGAGCAGTTCTGGGTCGAAGACATGAGCGACATCGATTGGGACCGCGTCTTCGATCGTTATAGCAGCGTCCTCAAACGCGTGCGCACGCGCACCGAACTCTCGGATTTAATCTGGGAAATGCAGGGCGAACTCGGCACATCGCACGCCTACGAATACGGCGGCGACCACCGCATTCCACCTCAGTATCAGCGCGGATTCCTGGGCGCTGATATCGTGTGGGACGGCGAGCGCAACGGCTATCGCATCGAGCGCATCTATCGAGGCGATTCTTGGACGCGTGAGAGCGATTCGCCGCTGGCCGAACCCGGCTTGGACATTCACGAAGGCGATCTCATCGTCGGCGTCAACGGCAAACGCGCCACCGCGACGCTCTCGCCCGATCACCTGCTGGTGAACGCTGCGGGCAAAGACGTCGCGCTCACGATCAAGACGCGAAAGGACGAGGAGCGCACGCTGCTTGTCAAAGCCTTGAAGAGCGAGTCGAGCCTGCGTTACCGCGCGTGGGTGGAGGCGCGCCGCGCGTACGTGCACGAGCGAACCGGCGGGCGCGTCGGCTACGTCCATATTCCGGACATGGGCCCGTGGGGATTCTCCGAATTCCATCGCGGTTATTTAAGCGAATTCGACCGCAACGGGTTGATCGTCGACGTGCGCTACAATCGCGGCGGACACGTTTCGCCGCTGCTTCTCGAAAAGCTCGCGCGCAAGCGCGTCGGCTACGACGTCCCTCGCTACGGTGCGGCCGTGCCGTATCCGCCGGAGTCGGTCAGCGGCCCGATGGTTGCGATCACCAATCAATTTGCGGGATCCGACGGCGACATCTTCAGCCACTGCTTTAAGCTCTACAAGCTCGGGCCGCTGGTCGGAAAGCGCACCTGGGGCGGGGTAATCGGCATCAATCCATACCATCATCTCGTCGATGGTTCGCTCACGACGCAGCCCGAGTATTCGTTCTGGTTTAGCGACGTTGGTTGGAAAGTCGAAAACTACGGCACGGATCCCGACTACGACGTCGATATCGCTCCGCACGATTATCGCGACGGCAAAGACCCGCAGATGGACTTCGCGCTACGCTTGATGGAGCGTTCGCTCGAAACCGCGGTCGAGGTGCGTCCGGATCTCACCACGCGTCCGTCGCTCCCGCTGCCCACCTTGCAGTAACGCTCGAAGCGCTATCGCCTCAACGGGATCGATCGGCGTCTTGACGCGTTCGATCAGAAAATCGATGCGCGATTCGCTCAGGTCGACGCGCGCTTCGGGCATGTCGAGCAACAGTTCATGTGGGTCATCGGCTTGATCGTCACGTCGTGGGTGACGACGATCCTCGCGGTTCTGCTCCACCGCTAACCGCAGCCGCTCGGAAATCCACAAAAACGCGCTCCCACCGGGCGCGTTTTTGTTTTGTATTTTTATCAATGGGAATGTTGACAAGATGAGCGCGCTTTCGTATAAGTGAATGAACCATCCAACGATGCGATGGTTGCGGTCCAATGGGCCGGTCCATTACATAGTCCGCCACCATCCATTTTTGACTGTCGATCGAGAGGAGCCGTCCGTGAGTACCATAGAGAACCGCGCCGCATCGCTCAAAGCCGCCTGGGCAAACGATACCCGCTGGAGCGGCGTCGAGCGCCGTTACAGCGCCGAAGAAGTCGTTCGCCTTCAGGGGAGCGTCGTCGTCGAACAGACCCTGGCGCGGCTGGGTGCCGACCGGCTCTGGAGCCTGCTGCACGAATCCGCCGCCACCGCGGCGCTGGGCACCATGACCGGCGGCCAGGCGGTCCAAGCCGCCAAGGCCGGCCTCAAAGCGATCTACTGCAGCGGCTGGCAAGTCGCCGCCGACGCCAACGTCTCGGGCAACGTCTACCCGGACCAAAGCCTCTACCCGGTCAACAGCGTCCCGACGCTGGTAAAGCGCATCAACAGCGCTCTCCAGCGCTACGACCAAATCGAGACGGTCGAAGGACACGGCGGGGAAGAACACTACCTCCCGATCGTCGCCGATGCAGAAGCCGGATTCGGCGGCGCGCTCAACGTGTTCGAACTGATTAAGGCCCTCATCGAAGCCGGTGCCGCCGGCGTCCACCTCGAAGACCAGTTGAGCTCCGAGAAGAAGTGTGGACACTTGGGAGGCAAGGTGCTGATCCCGACACAACAGGCGGTTCGCCATCTCGTTGCGGCCCGACTGGCGGCCGACGTCTTGAACGTGCCGACCATCATCATCGCGCGCACCGATGCGGGAGCCGCGACGTTGATCACCAGCGATATCGATCCGGTCGATCGCGCCTTCATTACCGGCGATCGCACGGCCGAGGGATTCTTCGTCACCAAACAAGGCATCGATGCGTGCATCGCGCGTGGTTTGGCCTACGCGCCCTACTGCGATCTGCTCTGGATGGAAACGTCGGAGCCCAATATCGAGGAAGCACGCGCGTTCGCGCAAGCCATCCACGCGAAGTTCCCGGGGAAACTGCTGGCATACAACTGCTCGCCGTCGTTCAACTGGAAGAAAAAACTGGACGAGAGCGCGATCGCAACCTTCCGCGAAGATCTCAATGCCATGGGATACAAGTTCCAATTCATCACGCTGGCAGGCTTCCACGCGCTCAATTACAGCTTCTTCGAACTAGCACGCGATTTCAACGCTCGCGGCATGTCGGCGTACGCCGAATTCCAGCAGTCGGAATTCCGCAGCGAGGAGTTCGGTTATACCGCAACGCGTCATCAGCGCGAAGTGGGGACCGGTTATTTCGACGAGGTCGCGCAAGTCGTGAGCGAAGGGCTCTCGTCCACCACGGCGCTCAAAGGCTCGACCGAGACCGAGCAATTCTACGAGAACGGCCATCGCGAGCACGCTCACGCATGAACTTCGCACCAGCCGGCTTTGCAATCGATCGCGACCTGCCAGCCGGGTTCGCAGAGTTCTATCGGCCGCTGCACGAGCGTTTTACGCCCGAACAGCAACGCTTAGCGCGCGCGCGGGCCACCCGGCTCGCGCGCTCGCACGCGGGCGAATTGCCGACGTATGCCGCACCATCCGAGGCCACAACCACGGCATGGCAGATCGAACTCCCCGAGTGGTGCCGCGATCAACGTAACCAGATGACTGGGCCCGCAGACGATGCGGAACTCGTCGTCAAGATGATCAATTCAGGCGCTCCCGGCGTGATGCTCGATCTCGAAGACTCGATGGCCAACACCTGGGATCACCTCATGCTCGGGCACGCAAATATCGTGCGCGCGCTCTATGGCGAACTCACCTACGAAGATCGTAAGCGCGGAGGCACCGTCGGCATCAAGCCGAGCCCGACGGTAGTTTGGAACCGCGTCCGCGGGCTGCACATCTCGCAAGGGGGTATATTCGAAGACGCCCTGACGAGTGCGTCACTCTTCGACGTCGCGCTCCTGGCATACAATCTCGATTTCGAGCGCCTGCGTCATCCGCTCTGCATCTACATTCCAAAATCGGAAGCGGCCGACGAAGCGTTCTGGTGGCGCGATCTCTTTGGAGCGTTGATCGCGGCAAAGGGATGGAAGCCGGGATCGATTCGCGCGATGGCGCTAGTGGAATCCCATCCCATGGCGTATGCCATGGAAGAATTTCTCTTTAACCTGCGCGAGTATATCCTAGGGTTGAACTTGGGCCGCTGGGATTACATGGCGAGCTTGATTCACTTCAACCTGCACGATCCGCAGTGGTTGCTGCCCGACCGCAACACGATTCCGCTCGACATTCCGTTCTTCCAAAACTTGCGGACGTTGCTCCCGGATACTACGCACAAGCACGGAGCGCTCGCGATCGGCGGCATGACCGCACTCTATCCCAGCCGCGAAGATCCCGAACTCAACGCGCGGGCGCTGGCCGTCCTCGAACGCGATAAAAAGAACGAAGCGTCGTGCTTCATGGACGGCGCGTGGACCGGCCACCCGGACCAAAACGCGATCGCCGTCGCGCAATTTCCCGCCCCGAATCAGTTGGATCGCCGCCCCCATCTCGACGATCCGCACCCCGATTTGCGGCCATCGCCCAAGGGTGTCGGGTCGACCACGCTCGAGGGCACCCGCGCTGCCGTGCGTACGGTCATTCGCTATCGCAACGGCGTGCTCGAAGGCCGGGGCGCCAGCCTCCTCGACGGCTATATGGAAGACCTCGCGACCGATCGCATCTATCGCCTGATGATCGCGCAGCGCGTGCGCTTCCCGGGCGCGTACACGCCGCCGTCTTTAGGGGGCCTCTTCGACGAAGAGCTCGCCCGCATCGTTGCGGAGTTGCCGGCCGGAACCGACGACGCGACGAAATTGCGATATCGCAAGGCTCGCGATCTCTCCGAGCAGATGATCGCCACCGGAGCATTCGATCCCACATAGCCTAGCGTGAAAAGGGGTGCGGCCGCATGAACGGCTGCGCCCCTTCTCGTATCTCGGGGACGATGACCCAACAAGCAGCGCTCCTGGTCCTGGCCGTCGTGGCCGTCGGCATTCTGCATACGCTCGTACCGGACCACTGGGCCCCGATCGCGCTGCTGGCACGGCAATCCGGCTGGACGCGCGTCCAAACGGCGCGCGCCGCCTTCATCGCAGGCTTCGGGCATACCGTCTCGACCCTGGCGATCGGCATCATCGTCTGGCTCGCAGGAGTCGCCTTCGCCGAGCGTTTCGGCCGCGACGTATCGGTCGCGTCGAGCCTGGCGCTCATCGGATTCGGCGGGTGGATCGCGATCTCGTCATGGCGGGAAGCTCGCGGAGACGCGCATCACCAACACGGCCTCGGCGACGAGCATGACCACGAGCATGATGTCGATATCGCCAGCGGCGCCGCGCGCCTTGCCAAGCCGAACGCTCGAATGGCGCTCCTGCTCATCCTGGGCTCCTCGCCGATGATCGAAGGCATCCCGGCGTTCTTTGCCGCTTCAAAATTCGGCTTTGGATTGATCGCGCTGATGTCGGTGCTGTTCGCTGCGAGCACGATCGTGACGTACATGGTCCTGTGCGTCTACTCGCACGCCGCCTTGGAGCGCGTCTCGTTCGGCCCGCTCGAGAAATACGGAGAGGTCCTCAGCGGCGCGTTCATCGCGATCGTCGGCGTGGTCTTTCTGATCTGGCCGATTGCATAATGCGTCCCGCTCGTCCCAGAGCGGTTGACAGCGCGTGCGGCCTTTCGTTATGACGGTGCTATGAAGAACCTACGGATATACGGGCTCTTCGCGCTGTTCACCGCGATCGGGTTGCTCTTCTTCAGCTACCATTACCTCAACGATCTTGCCGACGGGGTCCACGGCACCGCTCCGCAACGCTTCATCGAGGAAATGACCGGGGCGTATGCGGCACTTGCCCTGGTGCCGTTCGTCGCCTGGGTCGTCCGCACGTTTCCGTGGTCGCGCGATCGCTGGTACGGGGCCCTCCTCGCGCAACTCGCCGGCGCTCTAGGTTTCTCCGTCGCGAAGACGACGCTCCAGGAAATCAGCCGCACGCTCCTCTTTGCGGCCTCGGGATTGGGACACTACAACTACGGCAACATGCTCTATCGCTATCCGATGGAGTTTTCGAACGATATCGTCGTCTATGCGGTGATTGCCGGCTGCATCTATATCATCGCTCGCATCTCGCTGGCGCGCGCGGCCGAATTGCGGGCCTCCGAGCTCCAGGTCGCGCTCGCGCAGGCGAAACTCGAGAATCTGCGGCTCCAACTCCACCCGCACTTTCTGTTCAATGCGCTCAACGCCATCTCTTCGGTCATGTACGAGGACGTCGGGAAGGCCGACGCCATGCTCGCGCGGCTGAGCGATTTTCTGCGCGTTATTCTCTCCTCTGCCGAAGCGCCCGAAGTCTCGCTCGAGCGCGAATTGGAGATCGAGGGATTGTACCTCGACATCATGAAGGCGCGCCTGGAAAACACATTGCGCCTGAACGTTCGCATCGAAACCGGAGCCAAGAACGCGCGCATTCCGGCACTCCTCCTGCAGCCCATCATCGAAAATGCGATTCGCCACGGCATGAGCGACGCCCGCACCGCGCTGGAGGTCACCATCGAGGCCGAGCGCGTCGACGAGCGAACGCGCGTCCGAATTCGAGACAACGGGGTGGGCCCGGGCCCGCATCGCCGTGCGGGACACGGGCTCGCGAACGTCAGCTCTCGCCTTTCGCTATTGTTCGGCGACTCGTGCGAATGCAGCATCGGCGCACACGATGCCGGCGGCACGATCGTCACCCTCTCGTTTCCGTACCGGCACGCGGACGCATGATTCGCGTCATCATCGCCGACGACGAAGCACCGGCGCGCCGCAAGCTGCAGCGCTTTCTGCGCGAGCAACGCGACATCGTCGTCTTCGCAGAGGCGGCCAACGGAAACGAAGCCATCGAGCTAGCGAGGGCGCACCATCCCGACCTCCTCTTGCTCGACGTACAGATGCCGGATATCGACGGCATCGAAGTCGCGCTCGCGCTTGCGCGCGGCGAGCATATGCCGCACATCGTCTTCGTTACCGCGTTCGATCACTACGCCGTGCGCGCATTCGAATTGAGCGCCATCGACTATCTCTGCAAGCCCTTCGATCGCGAACGCTTCGACCGGACGATCGAGCGCGTTCGCGCCGCGCAACGGCGGAGTGAAGGGCCGGCCGATCAAGGCGAACTCAGCACGAAGCTGGAGAGCATGCGGCAACCCGGAACGCATCTCAAGCGGTTGCTGGTCCCCGACGGCGACCGTTCGTTCTTTGTCGCCGTAAGCGACATCGCGCGCTTGGAAGCGGATCGGAATAACGTCATCGTGCATGCACGGGCGGGATCCTTTCCCATACGCGCCACGTTAGAGTCGCTCGAAGAGCGCCTCGACCCGCAGCAGTTCGTGCGCGTCCACCGCTCGCATATCGTCAACATCGACGCGATCAAAGAGGTACAGCCGTGGTTTCACGGCGATCAGCAGATCGTCTTGCGCGACGGCTCGACGCTGCTCTGGTCCCGGCGTTTCGCCGGCCGCCGGCCGGACATCCTCACCTAAGTCCCGCTCGTCCCAACGCCGGGCCCGTTCGTCCGCGATCGATAGCATCGGCGCCCGATATCGCGTACATCTAGGATATGAGCAAGCATCGCCTCCCGCTTATTGCCGCGATCGTAGCCTTTTTAATACACCTCGTTGGAAACCCGCACTACGGCTTCTTTCGCGACGAACTCTACTTTATTATCTGCGGCCGGCACCCGGCGTGGGGATACGTCGACCAACCACCGGTCGTCCCGTTACTCGCCGCCGGGTCGCAACTCTTCGGCCACTCCCTCCTGCTTCTGCGCGCCGTTCCGGCGCTGTTTAGCGGAGCGAGCATGTACGTCACCTGTCTCCTCGTTGCGGAAATGGGCGGCGGTGCCTTCGCCCAGATGTTGGGCGCGCTCGTCGCGTTTTTCTGCCCGGTGCTCATGAACTTCGGGATGAAAGCCTCCACCGATATGCCCGGCTTGGTGTTGTGGCCGCTGGCGGCGCTGTGGATTTTGCGGCTCACGCGCGGCGCCGACCCGCGCCTCTGGCTGGCAGCCGGCGCCGCGTTAGGCATCGCCTTCGAGAGTAAGTATAGCGTCCTATTTTTCGCAGCCGCGATGCTGATCGGTTTATTGCTGACGCCGCAGCGGCGCATTCTCCGCACACCCTGGTTTGCCGCAGGCGCCGCGCTCGCAATTGCCATCGCCGCGCCGAACGTGATTTGGCAAGCCGTTCACGGCTTCCCGATGTATACGCTGCTCGAAAATGGGGCACACGGGAAAAATCTGGCGGTCGGTCCGCTCGTATATCTGCTTCAGGAAATCCTCATCACGAATCTGTTTCTCGCGCCCGTCTGGATCGTCGGCCTCGTCTATCTCTTTCGCACGCAAACGCTGCGCTTCTTCGGTTACGCCTACGTCATGCTGATCGCGATGATGATCGCGCTGCACGGTAAGCATTACTACCCGGCCGATATCTACCCGATCCCGATCGCGGCCGGAGCCGTGGCGATCGCCGGATGGATAGAGCGCCTCGTGGCCATACGCACCGTCGTGTTGGCGTACGCCGTCATCGGCGGCCTCGCGTTCTTGCCGTTCGCTCTGCCTATACTGCCCGAGACGCAGATGCTCGCCTATCAGAGCGCGCTGCTTAGCGCGCTGCATCTCCAGCGCCATACGCTCGCAACCGAACGGCATCGGCAACAGCCGCAACTTCCGCCGGATTGGGCCGATATGCACGGATGGCCGCAGTTGGCGTATGACGTCCGACGCATCTACGATGCGCTGCCGCCGGCCACTCGCGCCCAAACCGTCGTCATGGCCCAGAATTACGGGCAGGCGAGCGCCATCGCGTTCTTCACTCCCAGCGTTCCGGTGGCCAGCGGACACAACCAGTACTGGTTGTGGGGAGCGCGCGCCATTCGGCAGCATCGTCTGACGGGCGAGAACGTGATCGATCTCGGCGGGGATTGCGGGCGGAGCCGGCATCTCTTCGAGAGCGTCGAGCGCGTGGGGACGTTTAGCGCACCATACGCCATGCCGAGCGAGAACAACCTCCCGATCATGCTCTGCCGGCACCTGCGCGTACCGATCGCGCAGCTCTGGCCTCATTTGCAAGAGTACATTTAATGCCGGAAACACTCCACGAGGTGATCGTTCACCAATCCGGTCGCCTGCATGAACGCATACATGATGGTCGGGCCGACGAAACGGAAGCCGCGTTTGCGCAGGTCTTTGCTCAAGGCCTCGGATTCGGCGGTTGCGGCCGGAACCTGCGCCGGCTCGCGCCAGCGGCGCTCGATCGGCGTGCCGTCGACGAAGCGCCACACGTACGTATCGAACGAATCGAACTCGTGCACGACGCGCAGAAAAGCCCGGGCGTTATCGACCGTCGAGGTCACCTTTGCGCGATTGCGAATGATCCCGGGGTCGGTGAGAATTTTTTCAACGCGCGCGGGCGTAAATCGCGCAACGCGCACCGGATCGAAGTTTGCAAAGACTTCCCGGTATCGTTCGCGCTTGCGCAACACGGTTTGCCAACTCAAACCGGCTTGCGCGCCTTCGAGCGTGAGAAATTCACAGAACGTGCGATCGTCGTGGACGGGAACGCCCCACTCGGCGTCGTGGTACGCGATCATCTCGTCGGTCGATGCCCAAGAGCAACGCATCATTGTGGGTCGATAACCTCCAAAAGCCGTGGATAGACGCGATCGGCCAGCTCCGGGTGGCGCAGCGGCTCGATGATGTCGTGCGAAAAGGGCAAATCGGTCAATTCCATTGCATGAACCCGGCCGTCCGCGTGCTGGCGCAGGCGGGCTGCCAATCGCCGAACCGCACGGTTGTTGATCGCCGCCTCCCGGGCGTTGATGACAAAGGTTAAACGCTGCGCCAGCACCGGCGCCGCAGAAGCATCGCGCATGACTTGACGCGCGAGCCGGTAGGATTGCGCGACCGCATGCGTGACAAAACGCGGGTACCCGTGCTCTGGAAGCTGCCTTTCGCGCGCAATCGGGTTCCACCAGCCGAACCGGTTAGGGACGCGCAGCGCCAGCTCCATAATCGGACTCATCCATCGGTTCGGGATCCACGAGACGCCCAGAAACGGCGCGATCGCGACCGCAGATTCGATCGCTTCGTGTTGAGCGCTCCAAATCGCGAGCAACCCGCCCAGCGAGAAGCCTACGACGGTTACGCGCTCGCCCAAATCCTGCGCGATGGCGACGCTCTCGCGAGCGGTTCGCTCCAGCCGCTCCTGGGTGAGCCCCGCGAGCGCCGCCGAGAGCCGGTCACCATAGCCATGCCGGGGAAGCCTTGGAACGAGTACGTTGTGGCCGCGCGCGTGCAAGTCGTGCGCGAACCGCGAGAATTGCGTCGGACTCGCCGAGAGCCCGTGAAAAAGCACGAATGCTCGCGGCCGGCGCTCCCCATGTATCAGCAGCTTGGTCCGCCCGGCCTCGCCGATGCCCGCGTGGTCCCGCTCGAGAAAACGCTCCAGCCGTTCGAGGGCCGCTTGTGGCAGGTCGTTCATCGAGAGAGGTTCCGCATCCAGACGTCCGTAAGAACAGCGCTAAGTGTTCCTCGAACGTAAGCGCCCGCGCCCTTACGTTCCTCCTCGATCGGCAAATGCGTATTTCGGGGGCCCCCTTCCTAATCAACGATCGGGGCCCCCAAAATCGCAAAGCGATTTTGGGGTAAACACACGTGGTGCTTAGTGGTGACCGGTAATCATGGATGTCTCTTCAAATGCAGCGCGCGCGTTCATCGACCTGGACGAGCGTTACGGCGCGCATAACTATGCCCCCCTGGATTTGGTCGTGGAACGCGCGGAGGGCGTTTGGCTCTGGGACGTCGACGGTAAACGCTACCTCGATTGCATCAGCGCCTATTCGGCGGTAAACCAAGGGCACTGCCACCCGCGCATCATGGCCGCTCTCCTGGAGCAAGCGCGCAAGGTTCCGCTCACTTCCCGCGCGATGCGCAACGACCGGATGGGACGCTTTCTCGAAAAGCTCACGACGGTGACCGGATTCGAGCGGGCGCTGCCGATGAACACCGGCTCCGAGGCGGTTGAAACCGCGATCAAACTCGTGCGCCGATGGGGCTACGACGTTAAGGGCATTCCGGAGAACCGCGCCGAGATCATCGTCTTTTCCAACAATTTCCACGGTCGCACGACCGCCATTATCAGCGCCAGCACCGAGCCCGGCTACCGTCGCAGCTTCGGCCCGTACACGCCGGGATTCGTCTTCGTGCCGTACGGCGACGCGGACGCGCTCGAGCGCGCGATCACGCCCAATACGTGCGCGGTACTCATCGAGCCGATCCAGGGCGAGGGCGGCGTGATCGTGCCGCCGGAAGGCTTCATCAAGCGCGCCTGGGCCCTCTGCCGCGAGCACGAAGTGCTGTTCGTCGCCGACGAAATTCAGACCGGATTCGGACGCACCGGCGACCTCTTCGCTTGCGATTACGACGGTATCAAACCCGATGTGTTGATCGTCGGTAAAGCGCTCGGGGGCGGCTATTATCCAGTCAGCGCCGCGCTTTCGAGCGCCGCGATCATGGATCTGTTCGGGCCCGGCGATCACGGTAGCACCTTCGGCGGCAACCCGCTCGGCTCGGCCGTGGCCGAAGCCGCGCTGGATGTGATCGTCGAGGAAAAACTCGCCGCGCGCGCGCGCTATGCCGGCGCATCGCTGATGCAAGGCCTGCGCAACGCGCGCTCGCCGCTGGTTAAAGAGGTCCGCGGACGCGGCTTGATGATCGGCGTGGAGATGACGGTCCCCGCGAAAGCCTTGGCGTACGCCCTCCTCGAGCGCGGCGTTGCGGCGAAAGACACGCACGAACGCGTGCTTCGTCTCGCACCTCCGCTCGTCATCGACGACGACGCCGTTGCCTTCTTGCTCGAGCGCTATCGCGATGCGCTCGCTTCGCTGAGCGTTTGACGATGCTCGAGCATAGCGGCGATCCGCGTATCGACTTCCAATGGGACGTTCCTGCGACGTTCAACTTCGCACGCGACGTCATCGACCGGCTCGCGCGGGAAGATCGCGCCGGCCTCATCTTTATCGACGCCCAGGGCGTACGAACGTCCTACACCTTCGCCCAAATATCCGATGCGTCCATGCGGTACGCCCGCGCGCTTGCGGACAGCAATATCGGCCACGGCGACCGTGTCATCGTTTCGCTTCCGAAGGTTCCGCAGTGGCTCTTCGTCATGCTCGCACTCGATCGCTTGGGTGCCGTGGCCATTCCGTGCGCGGAGCAATTGCGCGCAAAGGATCTGCTCTTCCGCGCCAATCATGCCGGCGCCGTCGCACTCGTTGCCGACCGAAGCAATTACGCCGAAGCCGAGCAGATGCGCGGCGCCGCCAAACAGTTGCAGTCGCTCCTCTTGGTGGGCGGCAGCGCCGACCGATGGATCGATCTCGACGCACTCGCCGCAAGCGCCGACCCGCTGGCCGGCGTGGAAACGCGCAGCGCCGATTGGGCTTACATCGTCTATACGAGCGGAACGACCAAAGACCCCAAAGGCGTCGTTCACGATCGCGCGTACACGTTTGCCAAACGCATGCAAGCGCGCTACTGGCTCGATGCGACGCCGGACGATCTCGTCTGGTCCACCGCTGCCACCGGTTGGGCGAAATCGCTCTGGAACGTGCTGCTCGGCCCGTGGTCGTGCGGTAGCACCATCGTGCTGCACGAAGGCGCCTTCGACCCCGCCCAACGACTCGATCTGATCGAGGAACTCGGCGTCACGATTCTCTGCCAAGCGCCCACCGAGTACCGCTTGGAGGCCAAGCTCGAGGACTTAGCGACGCGCTGGAGGTTCCCCAAACTGCGCCATTGCGTCAGCGCCGGAGAGCCGCTCAATCCAGAAGTGATCGAACGCTGGAAAAGCGCCTTCGGCCTAACGATTCTCGACGGCTACGGCCAAACCGAGAACTCGCTGCTCGTCGCAAATTTACCGGGTGACGCGGTACGCCCCGGCTCGATGGGCCGCCCCACGCCCGGACACGACGTACACGTCGTCAATGAAGACGGCGCGATATGCACGCCCGGCGAAACCGGCGACATCGGCCTACGCGGCAATCCTCCAACGCTCTTCAAAGGCTACCTCCACAGCGACGAAGAGACGCAGCAAAGCTATCGTGGCGAGTGGTACCTCACCGGCGACCGCGCAAGCGTCGACGAAGACGGTTATTTCTGGTTCGTCGGACGCGCCGACGACGTTATCAGCTCGGGCGCGTATCGCATCGGTCCGTTCGAAGTCGAGAGCGCGCTGCTCGAACACCCGGCCGTATCGGAATCGGCCGTAGTCGGCAGCCCCGACGCGGATCGCGGCAACATCGTCAAAGCGTTCGTCGTCCTGCGCAAGGGCTTCGATCCAAGCGCCGAGCTCGTGCGAGAATTGCAGGCTCATTGCAAACGCGTCACCGCTCCGTACAAATATCCACGCGAAATCGAATTCGTCGACGAACTTCCGAAAACGCGCTCCGGAAAAATCCGCCGCGTCGAGCTCCGCCAACGCGAACTCGAACGCAAAGGCGCCAACCGCGCCAGCGGCTTCGTATAACATCCACCTAACCTTTGCGTCTGGTACGGCGCGGCGGGGAGCAGTGGTGGGATCGGGAGCGTGCAGTTTTTTCGACCTGGCCCGGAGGGCCATTTCCAAACTTCGTTCTGTCGAAAAAATGCTCGAGCTAAGAAATTTCATGGATGAAATTTCTTGGCGTCTCCCGATCCCGCCACTGCTCCCCGCCGTGCCGTACCAGACGCGAACCCCCACAAAAAAGGCACGGCGCAAGCCGTGCCTTTTGCTTTCCCGTGTCCGTCCTATTTGCCGGTGAGGGGTTTTGGGATGTCGCTGAGACGATCGGGCGTACCGGGGATACGCACGAGATGCGGGTAGCGCGGGCCGCCGTCGTAAGCTACGGAGACTTCGCGATACGTTTGCGTGCGTTCTAGGAGCAAGCGAATCGGCGCGTGCGAGTGCTGCGATTCGACGAGCGCGTTGTAAAGCGTGTCGGCCGAATATTGGCGCCCGTTGACGGCGACCACTTTCGTGAGTATCCCCACACCGGCTTTCCATGCTGGAGAGCCTTGCTTCACGTCGTAAATCGATCCGTCTTTCGCCATGTTTAGGCCGATCGAGTACCAGAAGTTGTCTTTCTTTACCCAATGCTGCGGCTTGTCGGTATAGACGAGCTTCCATCCATCGGCGGTGAAACCGTCCGGCGGATGTACGCTGATGTCATCAACCCAGGTTTTGAAGAAACCCGCCCAATCGTATGGGAGAATTTTATTCAAGCCTGCGATGATATCCGCGCGGTTGTAGGTTTTGACGATCGGCCCGGTGTTATGCTGGCCGAAGAACGCGCGCGCGAACGTGTCGAGCGACTCTTTGTTATCGGTCTTTTCGCGAATGATGCTGTCGGCTTTGAGCCACATCAGTTCGCCTTCGGAGTAGAAATCGACGCGGCGGCGTTCGGCCGTATATCCGGGTGCGGCTCCGTACAGAAACGGGGCGGAGACCGCCGTGTCGAGCAGCGGGCGCCATAGACGGCCCGGCTCGTTGTCGTAGTAGGCGTAGGTGGCGGCGATGTGATCCGGGTAGGTCTTCTGCGCGCGGATACCGTCGCGCCACGACATCACGTTGCCGTAGTACTGGGTCATGCCTTCGTAGACCCAGAGGAGCGAGTCGTCGTACGGAATCTGCAGATTTTTCTGGTAGAGGCCATCGGGCATGCGATACTTACCGTCCCACGAGTGGTTGAATTCATGGGAGAGCAAGTCGCCACCGCGATCGAGCGCCTTGAGGTTCGTGAGGTAATCTCCGGCCGAGCCATCGTCGCTCGATTCGTGGTGTTCGATGCCTTCGCCGGGCATCACGTCGGAGAGCGTGAGCAAGAAATTGTAGTTGCGCCAATGGCGGGCGCCGTACATCGCGAGCATCTCGCGCACGAGCTTCTTATAATGATCGATCGTCGTCGGCTTTGCGTCGAGCTCTTCGGGCGTATCGGCGAAGACGTTGAGGTACGCCGATGCGTTACCGTCGTGCCATAGCTCCCAGCGGCGATAGTTTTCGCCCATATCGAGCGGCGAATCGATCAGGTGCTCCATCGTGACGGCATCGAAGGTGACCGTATTGCCGGTACGATGCGCGCCGGTGAGGGCGGTCGCGAATTTCCACGAACTGCCCGGCAGAATCAGCGTGGGCTTAAAGACCGTATCTTGAATCGTCCCGGTTGAGGGATAGAGGAGCGTCTGGTCCCAGATGACGACGCCCATGTTGGTCGTCGCCAAACGGTTCGACGAATACTGGCCGTACGTCGCGCCGAGGTACGTCATACCGATGTCCAGCCGGGTGACGCCCTGTGGGACGTTCACCTGGAAGGCGAACATATCGCGAGTTTTGCGCTCCCAGGGTATCGTTTTGCCGTCGGCCTTGATCACCAAGCCGGTGAAGTTTCCGATCGGCCCTACCGGCATGTGTTCGCCGGGAATCCATTTCGGATAGTACAGCGTCAGCGGGCCGGGCGATACGGGGAGTGTTTCATGCGCGAACATGACGTTCTGCCCCGCTACCTGCGAAGCGTCGACGGTGAGGGCGATCGGCTCGGCTGCGCCAGCGGCTGCGGAGCCGATGCCAAGAAGGAAAGCGCACGACATCACCGCGATACCGGCGCTCCATTTCATAGAGTGCATGGGGTACCGGCTACGCGCCCGGACGCGCGGCCCCTTCCGGGCCGCGATCAAAGGTTTTTCAAAGGCTCACCAGGTTCGCATGCCGGGCACGAGATAGACGTGCTCGCTGAAGTGTTGGTAGAACGGCCCGGCGTACGCGACGATCACCACGGCGACGGCGACGAGCGTCCACACCCCGAGGCGGTCGAAACTCGTCGGCGCAACGTCGTCTGGCCGCGAGAGCGCAAACGTGAATTCCAGCTCGCTGGGTTCATCACGCTCCTCCGGCCGCGATAGGAGCGTGCCGAAAAGGACGATCGCAAAGGCGATGACGCTCAGAAATATCACGATGCCGCCGCCCGCCGCCAGGAGCGAGTAGGTCTCCCACGACTGGGCTACCGCGGCGCCGCCGTAGACGAAGTGTTCGACACGGCGAGGTGCGCCCAAGACGCCCTGCGCGTGCATCGCGAACGACATCACAGCCATGCCGACGAACCACAGCCATACTTGCGCGCGCGCCAGGCTCGGACTATAGAGCGGCTTTCCGGTGAGCGCCGGAAGAAGCCGCCACGTCGCGGCCAGCAATGTCAACGCGACCGGGCCGCCGACGGTGATGTGGAAGTGCCCGACTATCCACATCGTATTGTGGATCGTGGTGTCCATCGTGTACGACGCGTTGATGATACCGCCGATGCCGCCGAAGATGAAGAGTATCATCGCTAAGGCTATGCCGGCAAAGGACGGATCGTTCCACGGCAGCGAGCCGACGATTTTGAAGAATCCGAATTTGCCCTTTTTTGCAGCATACTCTTCGAATGTGGCAAAGAGCGCGAACGCCGTCATGAGGGACGGCACGACGACCATGAGCGTAAAGGCCGTCTGCAGCAATTTCCAATGCGCTGCGATGCCCGGATCGGAAAATTCGTGATGAATGCCGACGGGTAGCGAGAGAATCATGAGCAGGATGAAGGCCAAACGCGTGAGCGAATCGGAGAAAATCGGGACCTTTAAAATTGCCGGAACGACGCCGTACCAAATGAGGTATGCGCCCAAGAGCCAGAAGTAGACCAACGGATGCCCGAAGTACCAAAACAGCATGCGGCTCAGAAGCACGTCGACGCCGGGCACCCATCCGAACGACCATGGAATCAGCTGAAAGATCACCTCGATGGCGACGCCGATCGTGGCGAGAAACCACATGATGAAATTCGCGAGCACCATGAACGCGGGGAGCGGCGTCCGCTTGCCGGGATTATCGCTTCGCCATTTTAGGGTAACCAGGACGAACTCGAGCAACGCGATCCACGTACCGATGATGAGCAGCGCCGCGCCCACATAGAACCACGGGCTGGCCTTTAACGGCGCATAAAATGTGTAGAGTACCGATGCGTTACCGGCAAGGATTTCGAATGCCGCCATCACGGTGCCGACGAGCATCACCCACCACGCAAGCCAACCCAAACCGATGCCCCGCTTGGGGTACGCTTCGGTTTGATAGATCGCCAGCGTAGAGAGGCCGGTGATAAAAAATGTCGTGAAGACGAGCGCCAGCAGCACCCCGTGCGCGGTGAGCATACGGTAGTAGTCGAGCCACGGCGGCATCTGAATCGCATTCGCATGCGAAAGCGTCTGCAACACTCCGAAGAACGTTCCGACGAAAAGTGCGGCGAAGGCCACCGCGAGATGTGCGAAAATTAGGCGGCGCTGCGCGGGCGTCGTTGCGGTATTAACTTGATCGAGAACCATCGTATGTTTCCTCATTTCACCAAAATATGGGCAAACATCGATGCATGCCCCTCGCCGCAATACTGATCGCAGACGATCAAGTAATCGCCGGGCTTGCTAAAGACGTGCGTTCCACTACTCACCCAACCGGGCATCACTTCGAGATTGACGTCGGTGTGCTCGATGAGAAAGCCGTGCACGACGTCGGTGGACGTGACGTAAAACGTCACTTTGGCGCCGCGCGGCACGGTGAGCGACGCCGGCTGCCAGCTGAATACTTGGCCGACGTAGTAGGCTTCGTAGGAGCCGTCCGCACGACGAACCAAGCCGGGGTGATCGAACGGCGGGGTTGAGGAAACTTTGGTCGGATCGATCGTCTGGATGTGGCTTGGCGGAGTGAAACCTTCGCCGATCTGCAGCGTCACTAAAATCGCAAAAAACGCGACCAGCGTGGCGATGCCTAAACCGAGGAAGATCTTCTCAAGGCGATGGACGTGCATGCGCTACCACCGCGCCCGGGTAAGCTCGAGCATGGCCACCCACGAAATGATGATGAGCGCGAGCAGACCCAATACGAAGCCGAACGTCGTACGATATTTTGGTGCGTTCATAGGCGTAGTGTAAGGAGATTCTGCGACAAGTTTATGAAGGAAGAGGGGGCCCGCCTTCTCAGGTTCTTCTTGAGTCCTCCGTTGAATTGGACGTACCAGATAGGGAGTTGATATGGACAATATCTTACAGTTGCCGCGCCTCAACGAACCGGCGCCGGCTTTCGAAGCCAATACCACCCATGGGATGCGCAAGCTCGCCGACTATAAGGGAAAATGGCTGATCCTGTTCTCACATCCGGCTGATTTCACGCCGGTTTGCACCACCGAGTTCCTCGGCTTCGCCAAAGCCTATCCCGAGTTCCAGAAACTCAATTGCGAACTGCTCGGGCTTTCGATCGACAGCGTGTACTCCCATATCGCCTGGACTCGCAGCATCAAGCAGAACTTCGGCGTCGATATCCCGTTCCCGATCATCGACGACCTGTCGATGAAGGTAGCGAACGCCTACGGCATGATCCAGCCCGGCGCGAGCAACACGTCGGCCGTCCGAGCGACATTTTTCATCGACGGCAAAAGTATCTTGCGAGCGATGGTGTATTATCCGATGAGCAACGGACGCTCCATTGCCGAGTTCGTTCGCCTGGTCACCGCGATGCAGTTGTCTGATGCGAACGGTATCGCGACGCCCCAAGCCTGGCAGCCGGGCGAGAAGGTAATCGTTCCGGCACCGCTGACGGCGCAGGCTGCAGAAGCGCGCGCCGGCGAAGGATATGAGTACACCGATTGGTATTTTTCAAAAAAGCAGCTCTAAGCTCTAAACGAATGGCGATTGCGACGCCGGTCGAAAGGCGGGCAAGGTAATGCGCGCGGGCGCGCTTCATCCCGAGAGCCACCTCGTCTCTCGCATAGGTTGGCTGCGGGCGGCCGTGCTAGGCGCCAACGACGGCATCGTGTCCACAGCGAGCCTGATCGTCGGCGTGGCCGCTGCCTCCGGCACGCGCTCGAGCATTCTGGTCGCCGGCATCGCCGGGCTAGTCGCCGGTGCCATGTCGATGGCTGCCGGCGAGTATGTCTCCGTCAGTTCGCAATCCGATACGGAACAAGCCGATCTCGCACGCGAGAGCGCGGAGCAAGTCAGTCAACCCCAATTCGAGCACGACGAACTCGCTCAGATCTACGTGAAGCGCGGCCTGGAGCCGGGCCTCGCCAGTCAAGTAGCCGATCAACTGATGGCCAAGGATGCGCTCGGAACGCACGCCCGAGACGAGCTTGGCATCTCGGAGATAACGACCGCGCGCCCGATCCAGGCGGCGCTGACGTCCGCCGCGACGTTTTCCATCGGCGCGGCGCTTCCGCTCATCGCCGCCGCTATCGCTCCATCCGCTTGGCTCATATCGGCGGTTACCGTAGCGTCTCTATGCTTCTTGGCGCTGCTTGGCGCCGTCGGCGCAAAGACCGGAGGAGCAAATATCTGGAGAGCCACGGCTCGGGTGACGTTCTGGGGCGCGTTCGCGATGGGCATAACCGCGGCAATCGGCGCTCTTATCGGAAGAGCGGTTTAGCGCTATTTCGGCGTCGTGATTTCCGTGTGGTGAATCTGGCCGCCAAGGGAGGCGGTGTAGCTGACCACGCCCACCGAGATCGCACCCACTACAAAGAGACTGATGAGGAGTCCTCGACGAAATGCGGCTCCGCCGCGCTCGGCAAACATAGCGACGATACTTACCACTGCGGTGAGACCGATTAGCGCGAGGGCCACAGTCGCAATATCCTGATGACGCTCGATCGCCGCTTCGCTAATTCCGGCCATGTTCTCAACCAACGACTCGGCGGCGTCGCCACTAAGGTAAGCTAGGCCAGCTGCAAGAGCCGAGAGAATGAAAAGCACGTACGATACGATTCGTATTTCGTGCGAGTTTCGCAGCATACCCCATGCGAGCAGCAGAAGACCGGCAATCAGGCCGAATAGCGGAGCGTGATTTGAAATGAGGTGGAGGTGCGCTGCATTCATAAAACACCACAATCCTTTGGGAAAGGCGCCGCAGTAAAGGCGAGCGATGCAACTTTCGCTCGCCTCACGAGCCGAAGCTATTGATTATTTCTTGCGCTTTAGCAGGGCCGCTTTAAACGCGTCTCGGTGGGTACCTTCGTCCTTGGCGACCGACGTAAGCCAATTTGCTACGGCGGTGTTCCCCTCGCTGCGAGCCTGCTTTGCCATCGCAGGATACATGATCGTATTTTCGTAGTTTTCGCCGGCGATCGCGTCATTGAGGTTTGCTACGTCGCTGCCGACGAGGTGCGCAAAGCCAGCCGATCCTACAAAGTGGGAATATCGTTCTATCGTGGCGGCCCGCTCAAAAATTCCCGCGAGTTCGGGATCTCCGTTTTTCCGAGCCGCGTCCGCGTACGCAAGGTATTTGATATAGGCGAACGCCTCGCCGTGCATCGCGTCCATGAGGTTTTTCTGAGTTGCAACCGAGTTCGTCGATGCCGCGCCCGCTGAAAATGCGACAAATCCTGTCGCTAGCAGCGCGGTTAAGACGATCACCAACATCCCTCGCATTCTAAATACAGTGTTCATTTTGAGTACCTATGCTCCTAACTTTGATGCATCGATGGTCCCAATAAACTAAGAAGACACAGTGAAGAATCTCACGGGTTCTCGATAACGAATGCATGCTGCCAGTCCGCTGCCTTTTGCGAATTAATCCAGCGCTTTCTTCCTTGCGCGTTCGCAAGAAGGTTTTACAATCGTAGGGCTTACCGAGGCTTCATCAACTGTGAGGAACATATGCAAGCGACATGGCAGCCACACGAAAAGCACGGCCGGTTGACGGAACAGAGCGACCTTCCCGATAGTGTTTTCGCCTTCCCAGGAGAGCGCAAGGAGCCGTTGACCGATGCCCGCCACGTCCGCAATGCGGTGGCGCGCTTCGATCAGGTCGAGGGCGTATCCGACGCCGACCGGGAGCTAGCGTTCGAAAACATCAAGAAGGCGGCCGATTACTACGGCATAGCTTTGACCGAAAAATCCTGGAAAGAGCTCGTTAAGACCGTTTAGCAAACCAACTGCGATGGATCGAATTCGCGGCGCCCTTGTTGGGTTCTCATTAATTGTTGTATACTACAACTGTTGATGAGGAAAACTATATCGCCACCGGCGGTCGCGCGACAAAGCCCGGCCTCCGAGTTCCAAGAGACGACGATAGCGCTGATTCGAGCATTCGGCTTGCATCAACTCGACCGGACTCCATGCGGTCAACCGGTCTCGGTTGCAGAGGCGCACGCACTTCAGGAGCTCACCCGCGAACCGGGGCTTTCACAAAATGGCCTTGCGGCACGGTTGCGACTCGAAAAAAGCTCCGTGAGCCGGATCGTCACGGCGCTTGAGAAGCGCGGCTGGGCCGTGCGAAAGCGCAGTCCGAAAGACACCCGAATCGTCCAAGTTCATCTGACAGACGGCGGCAGAGATGCAGCTACAAGTCTTGCGAAATCCCGCCAAGCCACATTCCAGCGGATTTTTGCGGCCATCCCAACAGCCGAGCGAGACGCCGTCCTCGCATCTCTCGGCACACTTTTACAGGCGATTCATGAAACGTAACACTATTCTCGCCGCCCTTGGGTGCGGCGTTCTTTCCTATTTCGTTGCGGCGATGCCGGCTCTCGCAGACACGACAATGACGCCGTCTTCGCATGCGGCGATGGTCGAACGAGGCAGCAAAGAGGTGATGCCGTTCGATCTCAACCAGGCTATGCATATCTTCGAGCCGACGCGAGATGGCGGCGTGCAGACCGTTATGGTGCACGACGGTAATCCGCAACAGATTGCGCTCGTGCGTTCGCATCTACGCAAAGAAGCGGTGGCATTCGCGCATGGCGATTTCTCCGACCCTGCCAAGATTCACGGGACGAACATGCCGGGGCTCGCTCAGTTGAGCGCGGGCGCGAGTCGGATTGACATCACGTATCTGCAGACGACGAACGGGGCGAGCATCCGCTACAAGACATCCGATCCGCAACTCATCGCTGCTCTTCACACGTGGTTCGCCGCGCAGGTCATGGATCACGGCGCGCACGCTATGATGATGCCCCACTAACCACCAATTTCCGGAGGTCTATCCCATGTTGAAAACCCTGATCGCGTCTGCCGTCTTGGCCACCGCCGTCGCCGCCACGGCGATGGTCGTGCCGATCGCTTCAGGCGCAGCAACCAACAACGCCCCGTCGAGTGGCCCGATGCAACGCGGGAGCGCCTTCGCGGGCGACATGAGCGTCGTCCACCAACTCCTCTTCGATCACAACAAGATCAAGCGCACCGTAACCAAATTGCCGAACGGCATTCGGACCGTTACGGAATCGGACGACCCGCAAGTCGCGAAAGACATCAAGGACCACGTCGCGAGCATGAACCAACGTCTGAAGAACGGCAAGGTTTTTAACGTAGCCAGCCATACGCTGCCGACGATTTTTGCGAATAGCACCAAGATTCACACCGCGATCGAACAGACGCCGAAGGGCGTGATCGTCACGCAAACCTCGACCGATCCGGCTACGGTGGCCGCACTCCAAGGGCATGCTTCCGAAGTGAGCGATCTCGTGCAGGGCGGCATGCCTGCCTTGATGCGCCAGGTGATGGCCAACGGCGGCCCGATGGGAGCCGGCATGGGCATGATGAGCGGCGGCAATGGCATGATGAGCGGCGGCATGGGCATGATGGGTCGCGGCGGTTCGATGCCGGCACAAATGATGCGCCAGATGATGCAAGGCGGCAGCGGGACGGGACCCGGCGCCCCAATGATGGGCGGCGGCATGGGCATGATGGGTCGTGGCGGTTCGATGCCGGCACAAATGATGCGCCAGATGATGCAAGGCGGCGGCCCGATGTGCTCGATGCACGGCGGATCTCCGGCCATGCGTGGGAACGGTGCACCCGGCGAACCGGCGCAAAAGCTGCCTTAACCTCCCAGCCGTAGCAGGTTGCATCGCTGATGCAACCTGCTAGTTACCCCCGCCATACTGGTTGCGTTGTGCGGCATTCGTTCACGTTATCTTCACCGCAGCTTCTCCCTCGGAAGTTACGATTACACCTCATCGTTGTTCGCTTGGAGGGGTATTGTGAAGAGGTGGATGTCCACGAAGGGCTATCGAACGGCGATAGCAAGCTTGCTCGCTTTGGGGATGATCGTCATCGGCGGCGGCGCCTCTTCGGCGGCCGATGCGACGGCAACGATCGCGTATCAACCGATGACCGATGGAGGGCTCACGGCGGGACTGCCATTTGAAGCGTGGGTCGTTTTCGGCGATGCCAATCCGGCGGTGCCCGGATACGCATTACCGGCCGGGGCCTCGATTCGCATTACGTTCCCGTCTGCGTTTATACCCGAGCCCGGGGCCATGCAGGGCGTTGTACTACTCTATGGATGGCCGCAAAACGCGATCGACGTGCCTTTTTCGTTTGCGAAAGACCCGGCGGATCCGCGGACGATGGTCATCACCCTCAAAGGGCCGATCGCGATCCACGGAACGGACAAGCCTGGATTGAAATCCATCCATCTCCGCACCGACGAGCGTAATCCCGCGGCCGGAGAGTATCCGATTAAAATTGAGTTGGTCAACGCCGGCTCCAGTTCCGGAACGCTGGAAGCGGTTGCGCACATCAGTCCCGAGCGCGTCCCGAATATCGCACAATACAATCAACTGCATAACGGACGCGATGAAGATTGGCAACACGTCCAGCCGGGGCAAACGGCCCCGCTCCCGGTCGATCTCTTGATTACGAGAAGCGACGCACCGCGCGCGACCCTCATCCTTGCACGGCGCAGCGACGGCGGCCTGAACGTCGTCGCCGATGGGAAGCCGATCGGAACGATCGAGCCCCGGGGAGTGCCGGTGACGCTCGTTCCCCAGTCTTTTGGGCCCGGCTTCGCACGTCTGGGGATCGTCGGGTTCGAGATTCATGCCGGTTCGACGGCCGGCACGGCGGAGATTGAAGCCAAGCTCGACGGCGGTACCGCGACGACACTTCACGTCATCGTGGAGCATTAAGCCATGGCCACGCTGGAAGTCCAAAATAAGGACCCAGCATTCGGACTCTCGACGCGCGAGGTTGACGAAAGCCGGGCAAAATACGGCTCCAACGAGATTCCCGAAAAGCGAACGAATCCGTTCGCTACAATCGGAAAGCCTTTTTGGGGCGTCGTGCCTTGGATGCTGGAATTCACGGCAATCACCACATGGTTTCTCGGCAAGTATCCAGACACGGTTATCATCGTCGTCCTTTTGATCTTCAACGCCGGAATTTCGGTACTTCAAGAAACCAGAGCGGGCAACGCAATGGCCGCTCTCAAGCAGAAGCTGAAAATTCAAAGCCGGGTCAAGCGAGACGACGCCTGGTCCGTCGTCCCGGCGCGCGAATTGGTGCCGGGAGACGTCATCCGGGTCAGAGCCGGCGATCTGCTTCCTGCCGACGCGAAGATCATCAAGGGAGATCTCGCTGTCGATCAATCCGCCCTTACCGGCGAATCCGACGTGATCGAAAAAACGAGCGGCATGGCAGTCTACTCGGGCTCGGCAGTCAAGCGCGGCGAGGCTTTCTGTTCGGTCGACGCAACGGGAACGAGCACCAAGTTCGGCAGGATGGTCGAACTCGTCAAGCTTGCAAACCCGAAGCTGCACATGCAGGAGTTAACGCTCAACGTCGCACGCCGGCTTGCGATGATGGTCCTCATAGCGTTGCTCGTTGCCTTTACATACGCGCTGTTCACAGGCTTTCCGCTCGACGTTTTGGTGCCGCTCGCCGCCGTGCTCCTGGTCGCGTCCGTACCGGTTGCGATGCCCACGATGTTCACACTGAACGCGGCTATGGGTTCGTCGATGCTGGCGCAGCGCGGCGTTCTCGTAACGAGATTGAGCGCAACCGAAGACGCAGCCGCGATGGACGTGCTGTGCGTGGACAAAACCGGAACGCTCACCATGAACAAACTTTTTGTGGAAAAGCAACTGCCGGCCGACGGTTTCGTCAACGACGATGTTCTTCTCTACGGCGCCCTTGCCTCGAATGAAGCAAATCAGGATCCGATCGACTTGGCGTTTTTGGCGACGGCGCGGGAGGCGCACATCTCCTTGGACGGCTACGCACAGCTCGAGTTCGTGCCTTTCGACCCAACGACCAGAGTGACGTCCGCTACGATCCGACATTCGGGCGACCGTTTCGTCGTGGCAAAAAGGTTCGCTTGCCGCCATTCTCGCTTCGAGCATCGTCTCCGAGAGCGAAAAAACGCGTTTAAATGCGCAGGCGGAGGCCATGGCCGCCGAAGGCCTGAGAGCGATCGCGGTAGCCAAAGACGCG
>Ga0307373_10002397_pt1 | contig 33889 bp, 35 predicted proteins | sample OX2MG_FD_202534 | JGI IMG/M metagenome (GOLD analysis project Ga0307373, IMG submission 202534) | Soil microbial communities from Risofladan, Vaasa, Finland - OX-2 | ecosystem: Environmental > Terrestrial > Soil > Coastal area > Acid sulfate soil | place: Finland: Risofladan, Vaasa | collected...
CCAAGACATGACAATTCCTGAAGAGCCGACACCCGTGGAACCTCAGCCCGAGCCGAATCCCCCTTCTCCCGTGCCCGAGCCCGAACCCATGGCTCGTTAAAAAGTCTCGAGGTCTGCTGAAGGAGGATGCGCCTCTTCACCACGAGGCGTCGCCCACCTGGCATCGGGACAATTCGCTGGCCGCATTTTGGGCTCTGTCCCGGCAGCGTCGTACGGCGGCAGCGCCCCGTCTACATTCCCAGGACGACTATCCCCACCGATGCGAGGAGTATCCCGCCAATCAGGTAGCCGGTTCCGAGCATCCTGCGAAACTTCTCGGGATCGCCCGTCTGCAGGGAATTTGGCATGGTCCTCTTCAGGATTTGAGTTCCGAAGTCTCGGTAGTCGGACAGCAACGTGACACCGAGCAGTCCGAGGACAACGCCAAAGACGATGGCGAGCGCACCTCCCACTCGGATGATTCTGTCGCAGATCGCGCCGTGCCGCCGCCCGAGCGCGCCGTGCCGCCGCCCGAGCGCGCCGTGCCGCCGCCCGAGGCGCTTTCGGAGGCCGGTCTTTTCAGATTCGATTCATTGGGTATGAGACGTACCCTCATGAGCACAGCCCACCCCGTCCCTTCGACATGAAATCCTCCAACGAGGTCTCGGGCAGGAGCCGAATCGCCCCAAAGACCGAGCGACTGAGCCGAAGCAGTCGGTGGCTTCATAAGATCGACCACTACACCTCTCAGCCGTGGGCAACACTCCTTCTCGGCGCGGTCCTGGTCGCCGCGGTTGTTATGGGTGCAATCCTTGGCTTTCCCGCCACCTGGACCGCCGCATTCGAGGTGGGAGCGTCCTTCATTACGTTGATGATGGTGGTCATCATCCAGCACACTCAAGGTCGCGAACAGGTAGCGACACAGAGAAAGCTCGACGAGCTGCTGCGGGCCATTCCCCAGGCCGAAAGCGGACTCATGATGCTGGAAGAGGACTCCGACGAGACGATCCGGGCACTCGAAGACCGCCAGCGATTGACAAAGCAGAGCTGACCGAAAGCCCCTGCCGGCAGTCCCGGCGTACCGGGCACGTTCTAGGAGACGCGGGCGCCGTGCGCTGGCACTGTTGGGAATGTCGGGGGCTACAAGGGTCCTCCCATCCGGATGCGTCACTCGCTGTGAGCAGGGTGAGCCGAATCGCTCAAACCCCAGCGGAGTAGCAATCTTCGGGCGGGTCAGAGGGCTGGATTATCAAGTGTCACGTCCGTTCGACCGATCTTGACTAGGTGAACCTTGTTCCTGTGTCGGCGGAGGATAACTCGGGTGGAATCGACCGGCGGGCCGCCGTGGTCTATGCATGCGCCGGATTGCTGCTGACGGTCTACGCCGGCACGCTCGTATTCCGTCCCGTTGGGCGGGTCTGGCCGATTGTTGACAACGGTTTGATCGATGCCTTCGAGGTCGCATTGGCACTCGGCTGCTTGACATGTGTCGTCGTGGGGCAATCCGGCCGTGTCGGCACCACCGCCCTCGGAGCAGGTCTGTTGGCATGGGCGATGGGGGACGTCATATGGTCGCTCGAATCGTCACCCAACGGCCCATCTCTCGCTGACGGGTTCTACCTGGCGTTCTATCCACTGGCCTATCTGGCTCTGGTGAGCCTTATTCGAAGTTATGCGCGTCCGCACCAGGCGATTGTCTGGCTCGACGGGGTGATCGCGGGACTCGGCGCCGCCGCCGTCTCGGCAGCGTTCGCCTTTGACACCATCCTTCGCGCCATAGGCGGAACCACTTCGACGGTCGCCGTCAACCTCGCCTATCCCATCGGTGACCTCATCCTGCTCGCACTGGCCGTGGGAACCCTTGTCGTGGTGCCAGGCCGGCCCGTTCGCCTCTTGTTGTTCGCCGCTGGTTGCGTACTCATGGCGATAGGCGACACCTTCTATCTCGTGCAATCAGCGGCTGGGACCTATCAGGTCGGAAGCTTGCTCGACGTGACATGGCCTGCCGCCATGTTCCTCATGTCCCTTTCCGTATGGGTGCCAGCTCGGTCGCGGGTGTATCGGTCCCGCCGCGGCCGCAACCCGCGCTTCGTCCTCCCATTCTTGGCCTCGGCTGCCAGCCTTGCCATCTTGATTTTTGGGAACTATGCCCACATCAGCACCGTCGCCCTCAGCCTTGCCGCCGGCACGCTGATTGCCGTCGGCGCACGCATGGCGGTAGCGCACCATCTACTGACGCGCCTGACCGACGCGCGGCGCAAGCAGGCCGTCACCGATGAACTCACGGGTCTTGGGAATCGACGTCGGCTCCTGAATGAGCTGAGTCGTCGGTTTGACTCATTGAACCCTCGATCGCATGACCCGGTGCTCGCTCTCTTGATCATCGACCTGGACCACTTCAAGGAGATCAACGACTCCTTCGGCCACCCAGCCGGCGATGCAGTCCTAAAGGAAATCGGGCCACGTTTCCAATCGATTCTTGGTGCCGGGGATGTGGTCGCTCGACTTGGAGGGGATGAATTCGCCGTCATCGTCGACCGAGCTGACATGGCGTCGGCCGTCGCCGCCGCAGAACGAATCACAGCGGCCCTTGAGTGGCCGATCATGGTCGAGACGGCGTCACTTCATGTCGGGGCAAGCATCGGCATCGCTTTGGCGCCGACACATGCGTCGTCGCCTGACGAGCTCATGCGATGCGCAGACGTAGCCATGTATCGAGCGAAAGGACTCCGCCTCCCGTTTGATTCCTATGAAGCGGCACTGGACGACGGTGCAGATCGGCTCATGCTCATGGAGGATCTCCGTGAAGCCACCGAGAACGGAACCCTCACGATGCACTACCAGCCGGAGATCGACCTGAGGAGTGGTGAGGTGGTCGCCTGTGAGGCTCTGCTTCGCTGGACTCACCCAAGGCTTGGGGTGGTGCCACCCGACCACTTCCTGACGCTTGCGGCAGAGTGCGGGCTTACTCATCGGCTCACGGCTTGGGTGCTCGAAGAATCCATCCGAGAGTGCGCGAACTGGTGGGGCGCGGGACATCGTGCTTCTGTAGCAGTGAACCTGCTCGCAACGGATCTTCTCAATGAAGATCTGCCTCGGCGCGTCGCCGAACTCCTGGAGGCTTCTTCTTTGCCTCCGGATGCTCTCATCCTCGAAATCACTGAGCAGATGTTGATGCCCAATCCTTCTCGTGCAATGCAGGTGATCACACAGTTGGCTGAATATGGCGTCACCGTCTCCATTGATGACTTCGGAGCCGGTTTCTCTTCCCTCGGTCGTCTGTCTGAGCTGCGCGTGGGGGAGCTCAAGTTGGATCGCATTTTTACAGGGCGGTTGTCTTCAAATGGCAACGACGATCGCGATCTGGCCTTGATCAGCTCTTCGATTGACCTCGGACATGCGCTGGGAATGCGCGTCGTGGCCGAAGGGATTGAGCGTATCGAGCTGATTGGGCTTCTCTTGGATCTCGGATGCGATCGGGGCCAGGGGTTCGCTGTCCGATCACCAGGTCCCGCAAGCTGTCTGGACTTCGAGGCATTCTCTCGCTTGCTCCCGATCTCTGTGGCACAGGAAGCACAGAGTCCCGGACATAGAGCGCGAATGTCGTCTCTTGTCGCGCCCTCAGGGATCGACAGCGACGACCGGGTTCCGAACTCTGGGTGAGTCTTGTGTGCGAGGTATTGCGCCGCACGAACCGCACCCCGATCCGCCTTTTGCCGACTGCTGTTCCTGGTCCGAAGGGCTGAGGATCCCGGTCGGCCTCACCCTCGGCGCAACGCTGGACCCTGGAGCGCCAATCCACCGGGTCCGGGCAGCTCTCGGGACACCCCGCAAGGTTCCCTCCCGGTGCGCCGTTCCCCTTGTAGCGGATGGAAGACGTGGTGGGGAAATGGGGAACGGGGACATGAGGACCCCGGTACGGCGAGAAGTGGGATCGAGCGTCGAGACGATTCCCGAGCTGCGCCCGTGGCGCCAGGTGGGATGGATCTTCCGCCACGGTGACGTCCTGGCCGTTGAGCGCCGGGGCGACCGCACGAGGATGCGACTCGCCCCCGTGCACCATAACGAGTAACCGGCGCCGAGACGAGACGTCAGGCCGGTTGTTCCGCGCTCTCCAGGGGCGCGACGGTCTCGGATCCGTCGTGGGTGAGGAGCCACTGCTTCCAATGGCGACGCGTCCGCACGAGGATCACCGCCCCGCCGATGACGAGGAGCACGCCGGCGAGCTGCACGAGGTCGGAGCCGAGCCGTCCGTCCTCGCCCAACCAGAGGTGCTCGTCGAGGGAGCGCTCAATGCCCCACAGGATCATCGCCGTGCCGAGCACGGTTCCGGTGGGGTAGCCCGTCCGTCGTGATCCGTCCGGCCAGCGATCGAGATGCCGCTCAATGGCGATCAGGACCAGGTACACGGTGAAGTCCTCGAGCGCCTGGAAGATCGGGACCGGCAACCGCCGGCCCGCCTGGCCGGAGTAGTACATCCCGAACCACTGGTGCGTCGGGTGACCACCGCCCGCCACCATCAGCTGCGGTCCCAGTAGGCGACCCAGAGCCCAGCAGGCCAGCAAAACGGGCACGACGAGGTCGAGCGCCCGGCCCATCGGGAGTTCGGGGCAGCGCCGCCGGGAGAGGATGATGCCGACCGGCACGGCCAGCAGCAGGCCGCCGAACGAGGACAGGCCGCCGTGCCAGATGGCGAAGATGTCCCCGGGGTTCTGCGTGTAGTAGCTGAGGTTCGACAGCACGTGCATGGCGCGGGCGCCCAACACGGCAGCCAGGATGATCCAGAGGAAGACCGGGACGAGCCAGTCGGTGGGGTAGCCGTTCTTCCGGAGCCGCCGCTCGAAGTAGGCGAAGCCGAACCAGAACGTGAGCGCGAGCCCGATGCCGTACGTATGGACCTGCAGCGGTCCAATGTGGAACTCGACGGGGATCGGTTTCATGGCTCGGTCCGGGCCAGGTTAGGACCCGGAGCCCGAGGACAGGGCCCGGGGGCGGGGGCGGGGGATGGGGCTGCTGGGCGCACGGTCAGGCCCCGGCGGCGGAGCGGACGAAGGAGGCGGAGAAAGCGGGGCGCTGGTGGAGAGCGGGGCCGGCTACGGCCGGCCGGCACCGACGAAGTTGCCGCCGAGCCGGAGGCCTGTGGTCCACACAGACGCCCCGGTGTAGGGCGCCTCGATCATGGTGCCGCCACCGACGTACATGGCCACGTGCTCGGACCCACCGGGGCCGTAGAAGAGCAGGTCGCCCGGCTGCAGGTCACTGATGGGCACCGGCGTCGAGTCGCCCATCTGGGCCCCCGAGTAGTGGGGGAGGCCGACACCCACCTGGCCCCATGACCAGGCGGTCAGGCCGGAGCAGTCGAAGCCTGGGCTGGCTGAGCCCTTGGGGGACTCGGCGCCCCAGACGTAGGGGACTCCGATCTGGCTCTCGGCGGCCTGGAGGGCGCCGGCCCCACCGGGAGAGGAGGGCGGGGGAGCGGCCTGGCTCAGCGCGGCGGCCGGTACAGCGCCCGCAGCGGCGCTCGCCGCGTGCGAAGGTGCAGCCGTCACGGCGGCGGCGGCGGCTGCGGCCGCCGCCTGCTGGCGTTGCTGCGCCGCCTTGGCGGCTGCGGCTGCCTCGGCTGCCTGCTGCTCCTGGACGAGCTGCGCGATCTGACCTTGTTCCTGCGAGAGGGCGCTCTTCTGCGACGCAATGGCCTGCTGGTTCTGCGCCACCGCGTTCTGCTCGGCCGTGACCTGCGTCTGGGCCTGCGACTGCTCGTCTTGGAGTTGGCTCACCTGTGAGTTCAGCGAGTTCTCTGCCGTGTGCAGGTTGGCGACGGCGAGAGAGATGTCACCTTCGGCAACCTTGTTATAGGTGTCGCTGGCGCCGAGCGTCTGCTCGTTCCCGCTGAAGATGGGGTTCTGGCCGGCGGCCGTGCCGTCGGTGATGTAGTTCGCCACCGCCGCCTTGGAGAGCGTGGCCTTGTCCTGGGCGACCTGGGACTCGTCCGCCGCCACGTTGGCCTTGGTGGTCGCGATGCTCGAGTTGATCTGGGACAGGTGGTACTGCGCGGCGTCGTACTGCTGGCTCAGCGCCGACATCTGATCCTGCGCCTGGGTCAGCTGCGCCTCGATCGCCGCGGCCTTGGCCTTGGCGCTGGCGATCGCGTCACCGGCGGCGGGGCGCGCAACCATGAACACAGTGCTTGTCAACACTGAGACAACGGTCAGCGCGGGGATCCCGACCCGCTGGAGCAGTCGAGCACTCCTGGGAGACCGCGGCGTGGAGTGGTGGTGAACCCGCTCTACGTCAGTCACGATGGGGAACATTCTTATCGGACGCCCTCCTTCGATTCAAACACCCTCAGTGGGAAACGGGTATTTGTGGTAGTACCGCGGGTGCGAATATGCAGCTCACTCGACGGAACCAAGAAATTCGAACTTTTTGTGAACTCTGAGGAGATAACGGAAGCCATTGGGGGGAACTACGGTCGGGCATATGGGTGAGATGGTCGAATTCGCAAGTAATGGGTCGACGGCGGGAGGCTATCTGGCCACTCCCGAGAGTGGGAGTGGCCCCGGAGTGATCGTGATCCAGGAGTGGTGGGGCCTGGTCGACCACATCGAGGACGTGTGCGATCGCTTCGCCGCCGCCGGTTTCGTCGCGCTGGCCCCGGACCTCTACCACGGCAAGAAGGTGCGACCCGGCGAGCCCGACGAAGCCGGCAAGGCGATGATGGCCATGCAGATGGACCAGGCCGCCCGTGACATGAGTGGCGCCGTGGACGAGCTGCTGCGGCGGAGCTCGGGCGACAAGGTCGGTGTGATCGGGTTTTGCATGGGTGGTGGGTTGGCACTGGTGCTCGCCACACAGCGCCCCGACGCCGTGGCGGCGGTCGTGCCGTGTTACGGCATCATCCCGTGGCCCGACGCGCAGCCGGACTACGCCGCCATGTCGGCCGCCGTCCTCGGTCACTATGCGGAGAAGGACGACTTCTTCACACCGGCGGCCGCCAACGCGTTGGCCGACGAGCTGCGCGGCTTGGGCAAGTCCGTGGAGATCATCATCTATCCGGGCGCGGACCACGCCTTCTTCAACGACACGCGTCCAGAGGTGTACGACGCCGAGGCGTCGCGCGCGCTGTGGGACCGCACGGTCGCCTTCTTCTCCGAACAGCTCGGCTGACGCGGTGGGCGCGGCCCGCCGCGCCCACCGCCGCATGGCTCAGGACCGCCCCCGAAAGGCGTCGGGACCGTTTGTTACCATTGGGTCATGTCCGAACGATCCCGTGATCTGCCCCGGCGTTCCTGCCTCTCAACCCCTGGCTCGAACGAGAAGTTCCTGGCCAAGGCCCCGACCGTGCCGGCCGACATGACCTTCTTGGACCTCGAGGACGCCGTGGCGCCGCTCGAGAAGGAGGCCGCCAGGCCCAAGGTGGTCGACGCCATCAAGAACCTGCCCTGGGACGACCGTGTGCTCTGCGTGCGGGTCAATGCCTGGGACACCGAGTGGACCTACGGCGACGTGATCGAGGTCGTGGGCAACGCCGGCGAGCGGCTCGACGAAATCATGTTGCCCAAGGTGCAGTACGCCTCCGACGTCGTCGCGCTGGATCTGCTGCTGACCCAGGTCGAGAAGAAGTCGGGGCTGCCGGTCGGACACATCGGCATCGAGGCGCAGATCGAGACCGCGCGCGGCCTCATCAACGTCGACGACATCTGCGCTGCGTCCCCGCGGCTCGAGACGATCATCTTCGGCCCGGCGGACTTCGCCGCCAGCATCGAGATGCCGGTGTTGACCGGTGGCATCGAAGTCCCCGAGTACCCCGGCGACCACTTCAATTACGTCTTCAGCCGCATCCTCATGGCGGGCCGGGCCAACGGCCTCCAGGTGATCGACGGGCCCTTCCTCAAGGTGCGCGAGCTCGACGCCCTGCGCGACTACTCCATGCGCGCCCGCATGCTGGGCTACGACGGGAAGTGGGCCCTCACGCCGGATCAGGCGACGACGCTCAACGAGGTCTTCTCGCCGACCCAGGAGCAATTCGACCATGCCTTCGACCTGCTCGAGGCCTACCGCAAGGCCACCGAGGACGACCGGAAGGGCGCGGTCATGTTCGGCGATGAGATGATCGACGAGGCCAGCCGCAAAATGGCCGTCAAGTTCGTCAGCCGCGGCGAGCGCGCCGGGCTCACCCGCAGCGCCGGCTAGGTCCCCCGGAAGGGATCAGCCGATGAGGCGGCGGGCGATCACCTTCAGCGCCAGCGTCTCGTCGGCGCCCTCGAAGATGGAGAGCACGCGGGCGTCCACGAAGTAGCGGCTCACCGGGAACTCCTCGGCGTAGCCCATGCCACCGTGGATCTGCATGGCCTCGCGGGTCACCCACTCCGCGGCCCGGCAGACGTAGGCCTTGACCATGGAGGCTTCCAGGGTGCCCTCGCCGCGGGCCATCAGGCGGGCCACGTGGTACGAGCTCTGGCGGGTGGCCTGAATGATCACCGCCATCCGGCCGAGCTTGTACCTGGTCAGCTGGTACTCGCCGATGGGCGAGCCGAACACCTTGCGCTCGGCCGCATAGGCGAGCGCCGCCTCGTAGGCCGCCTGCATGATGCCGAGCGCCCGCGCCGCGGTCTGGAGGCGGCCGTTCTCGAAGCCCTGCATCTGGAGGTAGAAGCCCCTGCCCAATCCGTCGCTGCCACCGATGAGGTTGGCCTCGGGGACGAACCAGTCCTCGAAGGCCAGCTCGTAGGAGTGCATCCCGCGGTAGCCGAGCGTGTCGATCGGTCGTCCCTCCAGGCGGCCGGCCGGCAGGTCGGAGGGGCGTCCCGGCTCCTGCTCCTGGGTGAACACGAAGCCGTGGCCGTCACCGCGGGGCTTCTCGACGACGAACATCGAGATGCCTCGGTGCGCCAGGGAGCGGTCGGGGTCGGTGCGGGCCAGCAGCATGAGCACGTCCGCCCGTGCCGCGAACGTGCACCAGGTCTTCACGCCGTTGATCACCCAGCCGCCCTCGACCGGCGTGGCGGCCGTGACGATACCGGCGACGTCGGAGCCGAAGTCCGGCTCGGTCACGGCGACGGCGGCCAGGATCTCGGCCGAGGCCAACTTGGGCAGCCACTGCTTCTTCTGCTCCTCGGTGCCGCCATAGACGAGCGCCCGGGTCAGGATCTCGGGCCGGGTGATGAGCGAGCCGCCCACGCCGAGCGAGCCCCAGCTCAGTTCCTCGGTGGCCACGACCATGCCCATGTAGTCGCTCTCCCCGCCGGAGGCGAAGCCGTCGTACTCCTCGGGGACCGAGAGCCCGAAACCCCCGAGCTCCGCCAGCCCCTCGATGACCTCTTCGGGGATGTCCAGGTTCTCCCGGTGCACGTGCTCGGCGTGCGGCCGCACCTTGTCCTCGGCGAAGCGGTGGAACGTCTCGCGCACCAGCTCGAAGTCGTCGCCCAGGTGGCGCGGGCCCTCGGTGGTGGCCAGGTCGGCCAGCACGGCCGGATCGCGTTGAGCCGCCAGGAAGCCGGCCGCCGGTGTCTCCCAGCCGGGCTCCACGCCCCAGAGCGATTCGCGGCCGGCGACGCGCGCTGCGAGGTCCGCCACCACGTCGGCCACGAAGGCGGACGCAATGCGCGCCTCGACGTCACCGAGCGCGCCGTACTCCAACGTCGCCCGCGCCGAGGCCACCGCGGCGGCGGCGTGCGCCACGTCGTAGGCCACCACCTGGTTCGGGTCGATGCCGCCGCGCTCGCGCACGGCGGCACAGGCCTGGTCGACCAGGTGTTGGGCCAGTGCAACCGCAGCAGCGGCGCCGGCGAGGTCCGGAGCGGTGGGCGTCGTCACGGTGAGCGACCCTAATGGCTCGCCAAAGTGCCCTTTTCCGACTGGAATGCGGCCGTTCAGGGACGGCGGCCGATGACCGTCACGAGCGGGGGGAGGACGACCGGGTCCTCGCCGGGGTCAACCCCGGTGAGCGATTCCAGGTAACGGGTGACGGGACCGGGGCCGACGCCAGCCGGCGCCTCGGCCCAGGCGTCGACGACCTCCAGGCCGGCCTGCCGCACGAGCGCAGGGAGCAGCGCGCCGATGTCGGGATGTCGGGCGTCGGGCATGGAGAGGGCGGCGCCGTCGACACGGCCCGCCGACGTGATCGGCTCCTGGGCCACGACCCAGCCGCCGGGACGGACGGCGGCGGCCATCTTCGCGACCACCACCGCCGGATCGATCACGTGCAACAACAGGAAGCGGCAGAAGGCGAGGTCGACCTCTTCGGGCAGTGAGAGATCCTCGCCCGCCTGGGTCAGGGCGATCACCTGGGCGTGCGCCGCCGCTGCGGCGGCATGTGCCACTTCGTCGCGCGCCGCCGGATCGCTGTCGACGGCGTAGACCCGCCCGTCCCGTCCGACCATCTCGGCCAGCGCCACCGAGACGTCGCCGCCGCCGGCGCCCACATCGACGCAGCGCCAACCGTCCCCGAGGCCCAGACGCGACAGTGCGGTGGCCAGCGGCCGGCGGTAGACGTCGTCGCGCAGCCCGATCATCCCGCCCACGTGCTCGACCATGGTTTTGCACTCTACGGCGCAGTGGGGGACCGGCCTTGCCTTCGCCCGGCTCAGCGGACCGGCCGCCGAACGGGCGTTCCGGCCGGCGACCGGTAACCTCCCCTTTCGTGAAAGTAACCATGTTGCTGTGCGACGCGGCCCAGGTGTCCGACGGCAAGCTCTTCATTCTGGGCGGCGGCTGGAGCATGACCGGGCCCGACCCCGTGCCTTCCGCCGTTGCGCTCAAGATCGACGTCGACTGGCACGAGGCCGGGGCCTCGCATCACTGGGAGCTCTTCCTGGAGGACGCCGACGGCCAGCCCGTGCTGATGGAGACGACCGAAGGGACCCAGCCGGTCGAGGTGCGCGGGGAGTTCACCGTCAGCCAGCCCCAGGGGATTCCCGAGGGCTCGCCCATCGACGTCGCACTCGCCGTGAACCTCGGCCCGTTGCCGCTGGCCCCGGGCACCCGCTTCGCCTGGCGCCTGATGATCGACGGCGAGTCGCTGCCCAACGCCTCGCTCGGCTTCACCACGCGTCCCCGACCCGAGCCGGCAGCCGAGTGACCGTGTACGACCGGCCGTTCGGCCGCTACCTGGAGGACTTCGTCCCCGGCGACATCTACCGGCACTGGCCCGGCAAGACCATCACCGAGTACGACGACCACCTCTTCTGCATGATGACGATGAACCACCACCCGCTGCACACCAACGCGTGGTTCGCGGAGCACGAGACGGTCCAGGGCAAGAACGTCGTGGTGGGCAACCTCGTCTACTCGCTCGCCCTCGGCATGAGTGTGCCCGACGTGAGCGGCTCGTGCATCGCCAACCTGGAGGTCGAGTCGCTGCTGCACCGCTCGCCCACCTTCCACGGCGACACCATCTACGCTGAGACGAAGGTGCTCGACGCCACGCCGTCGAAGTCGAAGGACGACCGCGGCATCGTCACGGTCGAGACCAAGGCCTTCAACCAGCGCGGCGAAGAGGTCTGCTACTTCCGGCGCAAGCTGATGGTCTGGAAGACGGCGGCGGCACCGGCGCGCCAGCGTCCCTACGGCGACGACGTCTGGGACTGACGCCCCGCCCGTCCTGCAGGCCGATCGGGTCCGGCGCTTCCGGGCCCGACTGCTGGAGTGGGCCGAGGAGCACCGGCGCGACCTGCCCTGGCGGCACACCCGTGAGGCCTGGCCGATTCTGGTCTCCGAGGTCATGTTGCAGCAGACCCAGGTCGACCGCGTCGTGCCCCACTACCAGCGCTTCATGACCGCCTTCCCCACGCCGGCCGCCTGCGCGGCGGCGGGACCGGCGGCTGTGGTCCGCCAGTGGTCGGGGCTGGGCTACAACCGGCGGGCGCTGAACCTGCACCGGGCGGCGACGGTCATGGTGGCCGAACACGGCGGACGGGTGCCGCACGACGACACGGCCCTGCGGGCGCTGCCGGGCGTCGGGCCCTACACCGCACGTGCCGTGCGCACCTTCGCCTTCGGCGATGACATCGCCGCCGTCGACACCAACGGCGTGCGCGTCGTGGCCCGCGCCGTGGCGGGCGCGCCCCTGTCGGTCCGCGCCGCGACGGTCCTGGGTGACCGCCTCGTGCCGGCCGGCCGGTCCTGGGAGTTCAACCAGGCCATGTTCGACCTGGGCGCCACCGTGTGCACGGCGGCGCGCCCGGACTGCGCGCGCTGCCCGCTGGCGCGCCAGTGTGCCTGGCGTCGTCAGGGCGCCGCGGCGGCCGGCGCCGACCCCTGGCGGCTGAGTCCCACGGCGAAGCCGCAGAGCGCCTTCGAGGGATCGGACCGCCAGGGCAGGGGGCGGCTCCTCGACTCCCTGCGTCAAGGCGCCGTGCGCCGGAGCGCCCTGGCGGCGGCGTGCGGATGGCCCGACAATGCAGCGCGGGCCGAGCGCGTGGCCAACGCCGTGGTGGCCGAGGGGTTCGCCCGGTGGTCGGGCGGGAAGGACCCGGCCCTCCGCCTGCGCTAGGTGCACTCGGCGGTGAGGAAGTCCAGGATGCGGCGGTTCACGAGGTCGGGGCGCTCCACGTGCAGGAAGTGGCCGGCGTCATCGACGACCTCGACCTCGGACCCCTCGGCCATAAAGTCGAGCGGCGACCCCATGGACGACAGCAGCATGCACTGGTCGTCGCTCCCGTGCAGATAGAGCGTCGGTTTCGGCGTGGGCAGCAGCGCCGCCGCCTGCTCGTCTGCGAGCTCGGGCACCTGCAGCGTCGGGTCCCACATGGCGCGGTAGTAGCTGATGGCCGCCACAATGCGCTCGGGGTCGCCGATGGACTCCTTCACCCGCGCCACGTCCCACGCCCCGTCGTAGCCCGGCGACCAGTCGCGCCACAGGTCCCCGAGAAAGGCGTAGTCGTCGAGCGGCAGCGCCGCCTCGGCCAAGGGGGAGAGGAAGAAGAACATGTACCAGCTTTTCTGGAGCTGCGCGTAGGTGAGCAACGACATGCCGATCGAAGCCGTGGGCGGCACGGCCGCCGTGACGGCGCGCCGCCAGCGCCCGGGTTGGTGCGCCACCGCGCCGTAGGTGGCCAGGGCGCCCCAGTCGTGCCCGATCAGGACGGCGTCGTCACCGCCGCCGAGGACCTCGTGCAGGGCGTTGGCGTCCTGCACGAGGGCGCCCACCTGGTAGCGCCCGTCGGGCGCCAGCGATGTCGGCGCGTAACCCCGCAGGAACGGCGCCACGGCCCGGTAACCCGCGGCGGCCAGTTCAGGAAGGAGATAGCGCCAGGTATGCGCCGAGTCGGGGAAGCCGTGCAGGCAGAGGGCGAGCGGCCCGTCGTCCGGACCGTCGGTCAGGCAGGCGAATTCGAGGCCGTTCGCAGCGATGTGCTCCATGAGCGCAGAACGTACTGCGCCGGGGCGGGGTAACGTTAGGTGGGTGAACGTCACCTTCTACGGCGTGCGAGGGTCGTGCCCGTGCTCAGGTGATCGGTACCGCCGCTTCGGCGGCAATACCTCCTGCCTCGTCATCGGCATCGAGGGCGACGACCCGTTGATCGTCGACCTCGGCACGGGCCTCCGGGCCTACGGCGACGTGCTGCAGCGGGAGGTGCGTGCACTCGGCACCCCCATGCACGCCACAGCGCTCCTCACCCATCTGCACTTCGACCACATTCTGGGGATCCCGTTCTTCGGCCCCCTGCACGATCCCGGGGCGCGCCTCACCGTCTACGGGCCCGCCCAGCCCAAGGGCACCCTGAAGGACGCGCTGCACGCAGCGGTGCAGCCGCCGGTGTTCCCCATCCACATGGAGCAGTTCCGCGGCGAGCTCATTACCATCGACGTCGGCTCCGAGGACTTCTCCATCGGGTCGGCCAAGGTGATGGCCCGGCCCGTCCCGCACTCGGGCGTCACGCTCGGCTTCCGGATCGAGGCGGAGGGACGCTCTATCGCTTACATGTCGGACCACCAGGCGCCGCTGGACCGCCGGGCCATCCCCGAGACCGTCATGGAGCTCTGCCAGGACGTGGACCTGCTGATCCACGACGGTCAGTACACCGACGACGAGTTCTCGGCCAAGGCCGACTGGGGCCATTCGACCGCCGCCTACGCCGTGCACGTGGCGGCCGAGTCGGGGGCGAAGCGGCTGCTGCTCTCGCACCACGACCCATCGCACACCGACCGGGAGTTGGACCGCATTCTCAACGGCGCCCGCCGGCTCCCGGAGGCCAAGGCCGTCGAGGACATCTCGTCCGCGCACGAGTCCCAGTCGATCGATCTCGGCAAGGCGTAGGACGCACGCATGTCGGGCCTGGACCAGGCCCGGTTCCGCGAGGTGCTCGGCCACTTCGCCACCGGGGTCACCATCGTCACGGCACTGGAGGACGGTGTCCCCGTCGGCTTCAGCTGCCAGTCCTTCGCCGCCCTCTCGCTCCATCCGCCGATGGTCATCCTGGCGCCGGCCCGCAGCTCCACGAGCTGGCCCCGCATCGCCAAGGCCGGCAACTTCTGCGTCAACATCCTCGGCGAGCACCAGGAGGCGCTCTGTCGCTCCTTCGCTGTCTCGGGCGGCGACAAGTTCGAGGGCGTCGGCTGGTCGCAGGGCATCACAGGCGCGCCGGTCATCGACAACTCGCTCGCCGTGGTGGAATGCCGGTTGGGCGACATCTTCGATGGCGGCGATCACGAGCTCGTCACCGGCCACGTGGTCGCCATGGAGATCGGCGAGGGCGGCCCGTTGCTCTTCTACCGGGGCGGCTTCGGGCGCTACACCTCCTGATACGGTTCGCCGGATGCCAGAGCTGATCCCATCCACGGTCATCGACGACGTCGTGCTGGTGCGCCCCGACGTGCACGGCGACGAGCGCGGCCGCTTCGTCGAGACCTACCGCCGCAGCTGGTTCCCCGACCGGCCCGAGATGATCCAGGGCAACCGCTCGGAGAAGCAGGCCGGAGCCGTGGTGGGCCTGCACTTCCACCTGCACCAGGCCGACTACTGGTACGCGCTGCGGGGCCGTGTCCGTGTCGTCCTGCACGACTTGCGTGTCGGCTCACGCACGGACGGGGCGACCGAGGTCATCGATCTCGACGGCGACGTCGATCAGGGCGTCTACATCCCGCCCGGGGTCGCACACGGGTTCGCCTCCCTGAGTGACGTCCTCCTCACGTATCTCGTCGACAACTACTACGACGACTCCGACGAGCACGGGCTGGCCTGGGACGACCCCGCCGTCGGAGCCGACTGGGGCGTCACCGACCCGATCCTCTCGAAACGGGACCAGACCAACCCCCGGCGCGACGACATTCCCGACGACATCAGGCCCCGTCTCTCCTCCTGAGCCTGCCTGCGGCGGTCGCCTCCGCCTTCTGCTCGACGCCTTCTGGGAGGCCATCGAGGTGCCGTGTTGTGCGCCCCGCCCATCCTGTTGAATAGAGGGCGGTGCTAGTCGGTGGGCTGATCGTTGTCGTCGTGGTGCTGGGCGTGATCGCGGCCGTCCTCTTGACCCGGCGCTCCCACGACGACGTCCATTCCGTCGAGCACTACCACCGCCAGCTGCACACGCTCGAGGAGATCCGCGCACATCCCACCGACATGGCGAACGGCAATGGCGGCGGCGCCAAGGCCGATGCGGCCGACAGGGCCGAGGGTGAGGCCTTCCCGGCCAGCGCCTTCCGCGTCTCGGGCTCCTCGACGGTGCGCCTCACCGAGTCGGACAAGCCGGTGGTCCCCCCGGTCCCGCCGCCGCCCGTGCCCAATCCGTCCCAGCCCCTGACGTTCGACGACGCCAGCCCCGACCCGGTGCCCGCCACCTTCATGACGGGGAACGAGGACCGGGTCATCCACTCCATCAACCACCGGCCGCGCCGGCTGGGCGGCCCGGCTGCCGCCGTCGGCGCCGTGCTCGTCCTGGTCCTCGTGCTCATTCTCACCGGGCTGCACTCCAACGACGGGAAGCACAAAGTGGCCACCACCACGACGCATCCGGCCACGAGGCAACAGCATCACGAGACGACGACCACCACGAGCACCACCGCGCCACCTTCCGTCTCGGGGCCGACGGCTGCGACGACGCAGACGGCGACCTACACCGTCTCGGGTGCCGCGTACTCGCTCGACATCGCCGCCACGACGGGGCAGTGCTGGGTCGACGTCACGAACACCGCGACCGGCGCGGTGCTCTTCACGACGACGCTGCAGTCCGGGCAGTCCCACACCATCGCCGCCAGCGGGCCGGTCACGGTCATCGCCGGCGCCCCCGGCGCGTTCGCCGCCACCGTCGACGGCGCCACCGTGACGCTGCCGCCCGGCAATCAGGCGCCGTTCACGCTCCACTTCTTGACGGCGTCCTCGACCAGTGGGACCTCCACCATCGTCAGCACGACCACGACCACGTAGGTCAGCTGTTCTCGGCCAGACCGAGAGCTTCGAGCAGGAAGGCGTAGACCAGCGCCTCTTCCTTCCAGGCGTCGTAGCGACCTGAGGGCCCGCTGTGGCCCGCACCCAGCTCCGTCTTGAGGAGCACCCTGGTCGAGGGCGATTCCGCCCGCAGCTTGGCCACCCACTTGGCCGGTTCCCAGTAGGCCACCCGGGGGTCGTTGAAGCCGCCGGTGACGAAGAGGTCGGGGTAGGTGCGCGGCGAGCCGTCCTCGTTCGACGCCGTCACGTTGTCGTAGGGCGAGTAGGTCAGCATGCGGAAATAGGCCGACTCGTCCGCCAGGGGATTGCCCCACTCTTCCCACTCGCCGACCGTCAGCGGCAGTTCGTCGTCGAGCATGGTGGTCACGCAGTCGACGAACGGCACCTCCGCCACCAGCGCGCGGAAGAGCTCGGGTGCCTGGTTGGCCACGGCGCCGATGAGCAGGCCGCCGGCCGAGCCGCCCCGACCCGTCAGCCGGCCGGGCTGCGCAATGCCCGCGTCGATCAGGTGGTGACCGCAGGCGATGAAGTCCGAGAACGTGTTGGCCTTGTGCTCCATCCGCCCGTCCTCGTACCAGGCGCGGCCCATCTCCCCGCCACCGCGCACGTGGGCGATGGCGAACACGACGCCGCGGTCGTAGAGCGAGATCCGATGGGGCCTGAACGTCGGGTCGATGCTGATCTCGTAGGCCCCGTAGCCGAAGAGCAATGTGGGGGCCGGCAGTTCCAGGTCCAAGCGATGGACCACCGAGATCGGGACCCTCGTCCCGTCCGGGGCGACGGCCCACTCCCGGTAGGTGGTGTAGCGGGCGGAGTCGAAGTCGCCCAGCACGGGCTCCTGTTTGAGCAGCGTCTCCTGGCGCTCGTCCAGCGTGATCTGCAGGACGCTCGACGGTGTCATCAACGAGGTGCGCCCGAAGCGCAGCACCGGCGCGTCGGGTTCGGGGTTGGCCCCGAGCCAGGTCGACGACGGCGTCTCGATCGACTCGATGATCCAGCCGGAGCCGAGCAGGTCGCCGGTGAACGGGTCGTCGTGGTCGGGCAGGGGAAGGACGCGCACCTGGGTCTGGGCTTCGGCACGCTCACTCAGGACGAGGGCGCGGCTGAAGGCGTCGACGTCCTCAATGCGGGTCCCGGGGCGGTGCGGGATCACCTCACGCCAGGCCGCCGCGTCATCGGCCGGGCCCAGGGCGTCGTCCGGAGCCGCCAGGACCCGGAAGTCCTGGGCCTCCTCGTTGGTCAGGACCAGGAACCAGCCTCCGCCGCCGGCCGGCGTGACGTGTTCGACCGCGTACTCGACGCCCTCACGCCGGGGCAGGACGACGCGGGGCTCGGCCAGCGGGTCGGCGGCGGGGATGGCGAGCCACTCCGCCGTGTTCGTGCTGTGCACCCCGACCAGCACCCAGGCGGCATCGCGGGTCGTCCCGGTCCCGAGCGAGAAGCGCCGGTCGGGCTCCTCGAACACCAGCACATCGCCGTCGGGGTCGGTGCCCAGCTCGTGGCGCCAGAGCTGGAACGGCCGCTGGGCCTCGTCCATGCGGACGTAGAACACGTAGTCGGCCGCGGTCGACCAGGCCAGGCCGTACCCGGTCCCGGGCACCGTCTCGGAGGCCGCCGGGATGCCCGGGCTGAGGGGCCGGAACTGGAGCTCGTACCTCTCGTCGCCGCGGACATCGGTCGAATAGGCGAGCCAGTGGTGGTCGTGGCTGACGGCGGCGCTGCCCACGGCGAAGTAGTCCGAGCCTTCCGCCAGAGCGTTCTCGTCGAGCAGGATCTGCTCCTCCTCACCGGGCTCGCCCGCCGGGGGGAGGTCGCCGGCGCCGCGGGCGGGGCGCCGGCAATGGATGCCGTAGTCCTTCCCCTCCTCGGTGCGCGAGTAGTACCACCACGGTCCCCGCCTGGTCGGCACCGACATGTCCGTCTCTTTGATGCGGGCCTTCATCTCCTCGAAGAGGGCCGTGCGGAAGGCGGCGAGGGGGGCGGTCGCCCCGTCGGTGTAGGCGTTCTCGGCCTCCAGGTAGGCCAGGACCTCGGGATCCTCGCGTTCCCGGAGCCAGAACCAGGGATCCTCCCGGTCGTCGCCGTGGGCCGAAATGACGTGCGGGCGCCGGGGGGCGCTGGGGGGACTGGCCATAGGATCGAGAGCCTGCCACGGCTGGCGACACACCAGTGAGCCCCAAGACGTTTCGCCTGGCCCGGGTAGTTGTTACTATCTGCGTAGGGGAAATTCCCCTTTTCCTCCGACATCAGGGAGCCAGATGGCCACCACGGATCTCGACCTCGGGCGGTACCAGCTCGGGTGGAGCGACGCCGAGGACTACGTCTTCAAGCCCAAGAAGGGCCTGAACGAGTCGATCGTGCGCGAGATGTCGGAGATGAAGAACGAGCCCCAGTGGATGCGGGACTTCCGGCTCCGCGCCCTCAAGCACTTCGAGCGCAAGCCGATGGCGCCGTGGTTCGCCACGCAGATGCCGAACCTCGACTTCGACGACATCTTCTATTACATCAAGCCCACCGGCGGGCAGGTGGACAAGTGGGAAGACCTCCCCGACGCCATCAAGAACACCTACGAGAAGCTCGGGATCCCCGAAGCCGAGCGCAAGTACCTCTCCGGCGTCACCGCGCAGTACGAGTCGGAAGTCGTCTTCCACCGCAACCGCGAGGACCTCGAGGAGCAGGGCGTCCTCTTCTGCGACATGGACACGGCCGTGCGCGAGTACCCCGAGGTCGTGCAGAAGTGGTTCGGGAAGATCATCCCGCCCAACGACAATAAGTTCGCCGCGCTGAACTCGGCGGTGTGGTCGGGCGGCTCCTTCATCTACGTCCCACCGGGCGTGAAGGTGGACATGCCGCTGCAGGCCTACTTCCGGATCAACGCGGAGAACATGGGCCAGTTCGAGCGCACGCTGATCATCGCCGACGAGGGCTCCCAGGTGCACTACATCGAGGGCTGCTCCGCGCCGGTGTACTCGACGGACTCTTTGCACTCCGCCGTGGTCGAGCTCGTGGCCCTGCCGGGGTCGCGCATCACGTACACGACCATCCAGAACTGGTCCACGAACGTCTACAACCTGGTGACGAAGCGGGCCCGGGCCGAGGCGGAGGCCCACGTGGAGTGGATCGACGGCAACATCGGCTCACGCCTGACCATGAAGTACCCGTCGGTGTACCTGATGGGCCCCAAGGCCAGCGGCGAGGTGCTCTCCGTGGCTTACGCCGGGGCGGGCCAGCACCAGGACGCCGGCGCCAAGATGTACCACATCGCCCCCGAAACCAGCTCGACCATCGTGTCGAAGTCGATCTCCAAGGACGGCGGCATCACGACCTACCGCGGCAAGGTGCACGTCGACCCCGCCGCCTACGGCGCCAAGTCGTTCGTGCGCTGCGACGCTCTCCTGCTCGACGACGAGTCGATCTCCGAGACCAAGCCCTACATGGAGGTCGGCGAGCGCAGCGCCCGCATCGGCCACGAGGCCACGGTGTCAAAGGTCGGTGACGACCAGCTCTTCTACCTCATGAGCCGGGGGCTCTCCGAGCAGCAGGCGATGAGCATGATCGTGAACGGCTTCATTGAGCCGGTGACCCGGACGCTGCCGATGGAGTACGCGGTGGAGTGGAGCCGCCTCATCGAGCTCCAGATGGAAGGCTCGGTCGGCTGAGCCGGCGCGACCTTTCCTGCGGCATGGCACCATAGAGCCGTGGCGATGCGCGAGGAATGCACGCACTTCCAGAGCCGGACCTACGCCTCGGGCGAGGCCGCTCGCTTCTGTGTGCTCGACCTCGCGCCCGAGGCGCCCTGGCGTTGCCCCGAGAACTGCCCCTCGTACCATCGCCGGCTGGCGGACGTGGGCTGGGTGCACGGGAGCCTGGTGGAGCCGGCCATCGAGGACGAGCCCGGTGCCGGCGGCGAGAACGTGGCGGCGTTGCTCGACTCGGCCGAGGACATCGTGAACGAGGTGGCACCGGACGTGCTCGATTCCGTCCGGGCCGAGGACGCCCGGCGCGAGCGCTCCGAGAACCGCTGGTGGCGCCGCAAGCGCTGAGGATCAGCGGCCGGTGAACTTCGGCGCGCGCTTCTCCATGAAGGCCGTCACGGCCTCGGTGAGGTCGTCCGAGGCCAGCATCCCGGCATTCCAGGTGGCGACGTAGTCCAGGCCCTCGGCCACGGTGCGCCCTTCGTTGGCCGCCAGCACGGCCTTGGTGCCCTGGACGGCGATGGGGGAGTTGGCCGCGATCTCGAGCGCCAGCGCATGGGCCGCCTTGTGGACGCCCGCGGCGTCGGTGGCCAGGTCGTTGACCAAGCCGATCTCCTTGGCCCGCTCCGCACTGATGTCCTTGCCAGTGAACGCCAGCTCGGCCACATGCCCGGCGCCGATGATGGCCGGCAACCGCTGCAGGCTGCCGAGGTCGGCCACGATCGCCATCTTCGCCTCGCGCACCGAGAACACCGCATCGGCGGAGGCCAGCCGGATGTCGCAGGCCGCGATGAGATCGACGCCGCCGCCGATGCAGTAGCCGTGTACAGCCGCCAGCACGGGCTTGGGGCAGCGGGCCACCGCGGTGATGGCGTCCTGCAGCCGGAGCACCTCGGTGCGGCCGCTGCGGGCCCGGGCCGCCATGGATGCGCTCCCACCACCACCGCCCCCGCCCCCGCCGCCGGTGAGGAGGCCGCCCATCGCCTTGAGGTCCAGGCCGACCGAGAAGTGGGGGCCCTGCGCCGCCACCACCACGGCCCGTACCGACTCGTCGCCCGAGAGCACGGCCATGGCCCGGGGCAGGTCCCGCCACAGGTCCACCCCCATGGCATTGCGGGCCTCCGCCCGGTCCAGCCACAAGGTGGCCACACCCTCGTCGCCCGCTTCGATGCGCAGCACCGGTGACTCGAAATCGAGGTTCTTTCCCATGCTGCGAAAGGCTAACGCGCCAGGTCGGGAAGCCAGCGGGGGGCCAGTAGAGTGCATGGGCCACATTGGCGATCCCGAAAGAGGACCGACCCCTGCACACTTTTACCGCTGAGGTTTCCGCGGCCCTCGACGGGCCCGAGTGGCTCCGCCGACGGCGGGCCGCCGGTTACGAGGCCCTGGCCTCGTGCGAGCTGCCCACTGAGAGCGAAGAGGTCTGGCGCTATACGCCCATCAACAGCCTGGTGCTCGAGGACTTCGCGCCGCCGGCGGGCGACGGGCCCGTCCCGGCGGGGGACCAGCTGCTCGCCGCGATCACGACGGCCCTGGGCACGGTTGCCGCCAGCGTGCTCGTGCACAACGGGCGGGCGGGCGCGTGCACCGGTTCGGGCGGCGCGTTCGACTTCGGGCGAGCCGACGACGTGCCCGGATCTGCCGAGACGCTGGGGTCTGTGCAGCAGGGCGGCGATGCCCTGGTGCGGCTCAACGATGCCTTCGCGCCCGACCCGGTCTTCGTCGACGTCCCCGAGGGCGTGCACGTCGAGGCGCCCGTGCTCATCGTGCACTGGTGCGACAGCGCGTCGGCCTTCCCCCGCACGAATGTGCGCGCCCGTGAGGGCTCGCGGGTCTCCGTCGTCGAGGTCTTCGCCGGGGCCGAAGGCGCCGACCGGACCCTCGTGGTGCCCGTGACCGAGCTGGCCGCCGGCGACGGCGCGTCGCTCGACTACGTCTCCCTGCAGATCTTCGGTGACGCCGCCTGGTCGATCGCCCGCCTGGCCGGCCGTGGCGCGGGGAAGTCCTCGCTGCGCACCTTCACCGTCGGCCTGGGTGCCGCCTACGACCGGGTCCGGGCCGACGTCTCGGTGGAGGGGAAGGACGCCCGCAGCGAAATCCTGTCCGCCTATCTCGGCACGGGGACCCAGGTGCACGACATCCGCACCCTGCAGGACCACGTGGCCCCGCGCACCACGAGCGAGCTGCTGTGCCAGGGCGCCGTCGCCGGCACGTCGCGCTCGGTCTACAGCGGGCTGATCCGCGTCCATCGCGGCGCCGTGCGCAGCGACGCCCGCCAGACCAATCACAATCTCGTTCTCGACGAGGGGGCGCACGCCGACTCAGTGCCCAACCTCGACATCCTCGAGAACGACGTGCGCTGCTCCCATGCCTCCACGGTGGGCCCGGTCGACGAGGACCAGCGCTATTACATCGAGTCGCGCGGCGTGGCACCTGAAGTGGCCGAGGGCCTCATCGTGCGCGGCTTCTTCGACGCCATCATCGACCGCTCGCCCGTCCCCGCGGTCATCCCGTTCCTCCAGCGCGAGGTCCACGACCGCCTGGAGGTCGCGCTGGGCGGCCAGGTGATCCCCGCCGGTGTCTGAGACCGTGGCGCTTTGCGCGCCCGACGACCTGGCCTCGGGCGAAGCACGTCGTTTCGACGTGTCCGGCCGCCGCATCGCGCTGGTGCGCATCGGCGACGACTTCTACGCCGTGGACGACGAGTGCAGCCATGAGGACTACTCGTTGTCCGAGGGCGAGGTCTGGCCCGAGGAGTGCCAGATCGAGTGTCCCCGCCACGGCAGCACCTTCGACCTGCTGACCGGCGCCGCCTGCTCGCTGCCGGCCACGCAACCGGTGGCCGTGTACGAGCTGTTGGTGGACGACGCCAGGGTGGCGGTGGTGCTCCCGTGACGACCGAGCACGTCTTCGAGGTGCGGGACCTGCACGCCACGGCCGGGGGCAGGGAGGTCCTGCACGGCATCGACCTCACGGTACGCAGCGGCGAGGTCCACGTGATCATGGGGCCCAACGGCTCGGGGAAGAGCACCCTGGCCCATGCCCTGATGGGACGCCCCGGCACCGAGGTGACCTCGGGCTCCATCATCATGGACGGGGTCGAGCTCGTCGGCCGGCCGGCCTGGGAGCGTGCCCGTGCCGGGTTGTTCCTCGCCCTGCAGAATCCCGTGGAGGTCCCCGGGGTGGGGCTGCACTCCCTGCTGGCCGCGGCAGCCGCCGGCGGGACGGTGCGGGAGGTGGACGCCCCCTCCTCGGCCACGCTGCAGGCGCGGATGGAGGAGGAGGCCAAGGCGGTGGGCCTCGAGGCGCGCCTGCTACGCCGGCCCCTCAACGTCGACCTCTCGGGGGGCGAGCGCAAGCGCACGGAGATGGTCCAGCTGGGTGTGATCCGGCCGGCGGTGTGCATCCTGGACGAGGTGGACTCGGGCCTCGACGTCGACGCGCTCGGTGAGGTGGCTCGCCACCTGCAGCACGCCACCACCGAGTGGGGCGTGGGCCTGTTGGCCATCACCCACTTCAGCCGATTCCTCGATCAGCTCGAGGCGGACGTCGTGCACGTCCTGGTCGACGGCTCCATCGTCGACACGGGCGATGCAGCGCTGGCCCGGCAGCTCGAGCAGACGGGATACGCCGGGTACCAGGACAAACGCTGAGTCCCGGCGCGCGCCTCGCGCCCGGACTCCCGTCACCGCCTGCCGCCACCTGGGTGGCGGTGCTTGGTACCGTTCTCCTCCATGGCGAACGGTCGTCCGCCGGGCGACGGGTCGGATCGCTCCCCCGAGAGGCGCCGCGGCAAGAACGCGAATGAAGAGAGGCTGGCCGCGCTCGGGCGCCAGATGCGCACCGGGTCCGAGGGCACGGGGGGTGGTGCGGGAGCCGCCGGTGCCGGCGCCGCCGCCGGTGCCGCTGCCGGAGCGAGCGTGGCCAACGAGTCGGGCCTGCGCGCCCTCGGGGCCCGCATCGATTCGACGGGAGGCAAGTCCAAGACCCGGCGCAGCGGAAAGCCCAAGTGGAGCGGGACCAAGAAGACGGTCGTGGTGCTGTGCTCGCTGCTCGTGCTCATCGCCGCCGTGGTCGGTGGTGGCTACGCCTACGTCGTGTACCGCTACGACCAGATCAACAAGGTGCACATCAGCGCAGAGACGGCTGCGGCCAGCGGTGCCCCCTTCACCATCCTCGTCATCGGCTCGGACAGCCGGGTGGGGGAGTCGAGCCAGGCCTTCGGGTCGGCCTCCGTCGTCACCGGGCAGCGCAGCGACGTGGTGCAGCTGTGGCGCGTCACACCGTCGACCAAGCAGATCCAGGTCATCTCCATCCCGCGCGACACCGTCGTCTCCATGCTGCCGCCCGACACGTCGCAGTACGGCACCTACAACCGCATCAACTCGTCGTACAACACGGGGCCCGACCAGCTGGTCAAGACGATCACGGCGAACTTCGGCATTCCGATCAACCACGTGGTCCAGGTCGACTTCGCCGGCTTCCAGGACGCCGTCAACGCCCTGGGCGGCATCTACCTCAACTTCCCCTACCCGGCCAAGGACTCCTACTCGGGCCTCGACATCACCACACCCGGGTGCCAGCTGCTGAACGGGGCGCAGGCCCTCGCCGTGGCCCGGGCCCGCCACTACGAGTACTACGCCCACGGCTACTGGCAGTTCGACGGAACGAGCGACTTCGGGCGGATCCAGCGCCAGGACGTGTTCATCCGGTCCCTGATCACGTCGGCCAAGTCGAAGGTGAACCCGCTCACGGTGAACGCGTTCCTCGGGTCGATCCACCACGGTGTCACCATCGACGACGGCTTCGGCATCAACGAGATCATCGGTCTGGCCCTGGACTACCGCTCCTTCGACCCGTCCAACCTGGCGGCCCAGACGCTCCCCACCGAGGCGGCCAACGGTTTCGGGAACCTGGGCGACGTGCTGACCCTGCAGCAGCCCGAGGCGCAGCAGATGCTGGTGAACACGTTCGGATCCGCCCTGACGACACCCACGAACCCGCCACCCGATGCCGCCGGTTACCCAAATCCGCCTCCCACCATCACCCCGACCACGGTGGCGCCGGCGACCCCGACGACCGCGTCGAGCGGGAGCAAGTCAGGATCGGTCGCCACGACCACGACGACGGTGCCGCCGCCCTCCTTCAACCCCACGCCCTGCACGCCGAGCTGAGCGCCCGGCGGGTCGTCAGGAGGCTTCCGCCCCCACCTCGTCCAGGCCCTGGGCCAGCGCGTTCCACGACAAGGTGGCGCACTTGATGCGGACAGGGAACTTCACGACGCCCTGCAGCGCCGCCAGCTCGCCCAGCTTGTCCAGGTCGATCTCGACAGGGTCGCTCTCGGCATCCGCGGCGCCACCGGCGTCACCGTTGCCGTCGGGGCCGAGGGCGGCCTCGTGAATCGACATCATCCCCTTGAAGGTCGAGATGAGGCGACGCACCTCCTCGACCGGCTTGCCCTTGACGGCGGCCGACATCAACGAGGCGGACGACTGACTGATGGAGCAGCCCGAGCCGCCGATCTTGAGGTCGGCCAGCTTGCCGTCTTCCACGACCATGGACACCACGACCTCGTCGCCGCACAACGGGTTGAAGCCCTCCACCCGGTGGGCGGGCGGGGAGTCCAACTCGCCCCGGTTCCGTGGTGAGCGGTAGTGGTCGAGGATGATCTCGCGGTACAGCTCTTCGAGGTCGGCCATCAGCCGAACAACCTACCGGCTTCCAGCAATCCCTCGATCAGTACCTCAATGTCGTGCTCGTCGCTGAACAGGGACAACGAGGCACGGGCCGTGGCCTGCACGCCCAGGCGGCGCATGAGCGGCTTGGCGCAGTGGTGGCCCGGCCGCACGCAGACGCCGAACTGGTCGAGCACCTGCGCCAGGTCGTGCGCGTGCACGTCCCGATAGGCCAGTGAGAGCACCCCGCCCCGGTCGTCCCCGGGCGGCGGGCCGAAGATCTGCACGTCCGAGCCCAGCTTCTCGTCCAGCCGCTCGAGCGCGACGTTGGTCAGGGCCAGCTCGTGGGCGCGGATGCGGTCCATCCCGATGTCGTTGAGGTAGGCGATCGCCGCCGTGAGACCAACGGCCTCGGCGATGGGCGGCGTGCCGGCCTCGAAACGGGCGGGGGGCGGAGCCGCCTTGAAGCTGTCGAGCTTGACGTCGAGGATCATGCCGCCGCCGCCGAGGAACGGGGGCATGGCGCTCAGCAGCTCTGAACGGCCCCACAGGACGCCGATGCCGGTCGGGCCCATCATCTTGTGGCCCGAGAAGGCGATGAAGTCGGCGCCGAGGTCGCGCACGTCGACCGACGAGTGGGGGACGAGCTGCGCGCCGTCGGCCACCACCACGGCTCCCGCCTCGTGGGCCACCGACGCGATGTGGCGCACGGGGTTGATGGTGCCGAGCACGTTGGACATGCACGAGACGCCGATGACCTTGACGCCGTCCACCAGGCGGTCGAGGTCGTCGAGCACGAGCCGGCCCTCGTCGTCGATCGGGATGTAGCGCAGGTCGAGGCCGCCCAGCTCCTCGGACAGGATCATCCACGGGACAATGTTGGCGTGGTGCTCCATCTCCGTCAGCAGCACCGCGTCGCCGGCGCGCAGGTTGGCCCGGCCCCAGGACTGGGCCACGAGGTTGAGCGCCTCGGTGGTGTTCTTGGTGAAGACGACCTCGTGCGCCGGATCGGGCGCGGAGACGAAGCGCCCCGCCACCACGCGGGCGCGCTCGTACAGCGCGGTGGCCTCCTCGGCCGTGGCGTAGACGCCGCGGTGCACGTTGGCGTGCGTGGTCTCGTAGTAGCGCGACATGGCATCGATGACGGCCTGCGGCTGCAGCGCGGAGGAGGCCGAATCCAAGTAGACGACCGGCCGCCCGTTCACCGTGCGCTTCAGCAACGGGAAGTCCTTGCGCAGCGCCTCGACGTTCAGCGGCGCCGGCGTCGCCGGTGCCCCGGCGCCGGGAGTGGGGGTCGCCGCCGTCATCGCCATCCCTCGTAACCCTCGGACTCGACCACCGACGCCAGCTCGGGGCCCCCGCTCTTCACGACACGACCGTCCATCAGGATGTGCACGACGTCGGGCACCAGCTCCTCGAGCAGGCGGGTGTAGTGCGTGATGGCGAGCACGCCGAGCTCGGGGCGCTTCTCGCGCACGGCCCGCACGCCACGCCCGACCACGCGCAGGGCGTCGATGTCGAGGCCCGAGTCCGTCTCGTCCAGCACGGCGACGAGCGGCTCGAGCAGCGCCATCTGGAGGATCTCGTTGCGCTTCTTCTCGCCCCCGCTGAAGCCTTGATTCAGGTGGCGGCTGGCGAAGGAGGTGTCCATCCCGAGGCGCTCCATCCACTCGGTCATCAGCACGCGCACCTCCAGCACCGAGACCTCCTCGGTGCCCTTGCGAGCCGCCATGGCCTGGCGCAGGAACTGGGTGACCGATACGCCCTCGATCGACTCGGGGTACTGGAAGGCGAGGAACAGCCCGGCCTTGGCCCGCACGTCGGTGGCCCAGTGCGTCACGTCCTCACCCTGCAACACGATGGTGCCCGACGTCACCGTGTAGGCGGGGTGTCCCATGAGCGCGCCGGCCAGCGTGGACTTGCCGGCGCCGTTGGGGCCCATGAGGGCGTGGACCTCGCCCGCCCCGACGGTCAGGTCGACGCCACGCAGGATGGGGCCGTCCTCCGCCGAGACGTGCAGGTCCCGGATTTCGAGCAGCGTAGAGGTTGTCATCTTCTAAAAGCTTACCGTTTTGGTCAGGTTTTCCGCTCGGGGCCGCCGCGAAGATTCGGGCGGACTCCCCCCGGCGGCCCTCACCAACCTCGCTCGACCCATTCGCCCAGGTGAGGAGCCTCGTTGCCCACAGTGGTGGAGGTGCCGTGGCCGGGCAGCACCAGGGTGTCGGGCCCGAAGGCGGCGAAAATGCGGCGATCGATGGAGGCAATGATGGTGTCGAAGTCGGCATCCTCGAAGGACGTGTTGCCCGGGCCGCCGGGGAAGAGCGTATCGCCCGTGAACAGGAGGTTCGTCCCTTCCACGGCGAAGCAGATGGAGCCGGGGGTGTGGCCGGGCGTGGCCAGGGTCTTGAGGCGCAGGTCGCCCACGCTGAGCTGCTCGTCGTCCTCGAGGATGAGGTCGTAGCTCGGGAGCATGCCCGCATCGGCGCTGGTGACGGCCACCGAGATGCCGGCGTCACGCACCGCGGGCACGGCCTGAATGTGGTCCCAGTGGCCGTGCGTCTCCACCACCTGGTTGACGCCCAGCCGCTTGCAGATCTGGAGCAGTTCCTCGTGCTCGTTGGCCGCGTCAATGAGCATGGCCTCGCCGGTGCGGCGGCAACGCAGGATGTAGACGTTGTTGTCCATGGGGCCCACCACAATCTGGTGGACCTCGGCGGTGGCATCGCTCCAGATCTGCTCCAACTGTCCCATCACCCCAGCGTCGCACATCTGGTCCCGCCACTCTTTCGTCTGGTAGACACGCTGCTAGACGACCGCAGGCCGGTGATATGCAGAGGGAGCCCAGGCATGAATTTCGCCTTCAGTGACGAGCAGGAGGAGCTGCGCACCGCGGTGCGCCGCTTCCTGGCGGAGAAGTCGCCCGAGTCCGAGGTGCGCCGTCTGATGGACACCGAGGACGGGTACGACCCCGCCGTGTGGAGCCAGATGGCGGACCAGCTCGGCCTGCAGTCGCTGACCATCCCCGAGGAGTTCGGCGGCTCGGGCTTCACCTACGTGGAGCTCCTGGTCGTGCTCGAGGAGATGGGCGCCGCGCTGCTGTGCGCGCCGTTCTTCTCCTCGGTGGCGCTGGGGGCGAACGCGCTGCTCACCTCCGGCGACGACGAGGCCAAGAAGTCCTACCTGCCCGGCATCGCCTCGGGCCAGACGATCGCCACGTTGGCCATCACGGAGGACAACGGGAAGTGGGACTTCAGAGGCATTGAGCTGGCGGCCACCAAGAAGGGCGAGGGCTGGGTGCTCAACGGCCACAAGATGTTCGTCATCGACGGGCACGTCGCCGACCTCATCATTGTGGCGGCCCGCACCTCGGCGGGCGTCACGTTGTTCGCCACCCAGGGTGACGCGGCCGGGCTGACCCGCACGCCGCTGCCGACCATGGACCAGACGCGCAAGCAGGCCCGTCTCCAGTTCGCCGACACCCCCGCGGTGCTGATCGGCGCCGACGGGGGAGCCGAGGCCGGGCTGTCCAAGACGCTCGACCTCGCCGCCGTGGCGCTGGCCGCCGAGCAGGTGGGCGGGGCGCAGCGCGTGCTCGACGCCTCGGTCGAGTACGCCAAGACACGGATCCAGTTCGGGCGGCCCATCGGCAGCTTCCAGGCCATCAAGCACAAGTGCGCCGACATGCTGCTCGAGGTCGAGTCGGCCAAGTCGGCCGCCTACTACGCCGCCTGGGCCGCAGCCGAGGACTCCGACGAGCTGCCGGTGGTGGCCTCGTTGGCCAAGTCCTACTGCTCGGAGGCCTACTTCCACTCGGCGGCGGAGAACATCCAGATCCACGGCGGCATCGGCTTCACGTGGGAGCACCCGGCCCACCTCTACTTCAAGCGGGCCAAGTCGTCGGAGCTGTTGCTGGGCGATCCCTCGTACCACCGCGAGCTGTTGGCACAGCGCATCGGGATCTGAGGTGCCGGGGCCCTTCAGGCTCCACCTCGGGCCGGCGGGCGACCTCGCCACCTACGCGAGCTCCACGCCTTCGGGCGCACCGGTCCACGGCCATGTCCTGTTGGTCCACGACCTGCCGCGCCCCAAGGGCACAGCAGCCGATGTGGCACACACGTACCCGGCGCTGGCCGACCGGCTGACACGGGAGTCGGGTTGGCGGGTGGCGACCGCCTCGTTGCGCGGGGCCGGCGACTCCGAGGGTGACTTCTCCGCTCTGGGCTGGCTGGAGGACCTGGCCTTCCTCGCCTCGTCCGAGGTCCCGGAGGACGCGCCCCGCCTGGTGATCGGCTTCGGCTTCGGGGGCGTGCTGGCGCTGCACATGGCGGCCGGCGACGAACGGGTCGCCGGGGTGGCCTGCCTGGGGACGCCGGCCGACCTGACCCCCCTGGCCGGCGATCCGGAACGGCTGCTGGAGCGCTGCCGCCAGACCGGTGTCGTGCACTCGTCCGCCTTCCCGGCGTCGGTCGACGCCTGGGCCAAGGAGCTCTCGGTGCTGCACCCGGCCGAGGACGCTGCTTCGCTCAGGGGCCGGCCGTTGCTGATGGTCCACGGCTCGGACGACCCCGACGTCCCCCTGTCCGACGCCCGGGCCCTCGCCGACGCCGCCACCGGCCCCTCGGAGTTGCACACCGTCCTCGGGGCCGGCCACTGGCTCCGGGCCGACCCCCGTGTCATCGCCATCCTGGTGGGTTGGTTGGAACGCCGGCACTAGGCCGGCTTCGAGCGCCACAACGGCCGTTGGTGCGGCGGGGGCCGACCGCCCGTGCCGTCGGCGAGCTCGGACGAACGCGGACGAGCTCGCACGAGCTCGCACAACGGACGGTCAACAATCGCCCCGATCGGCCGCGTGCCGCCGTTCCGTACTCAAGGGTCCCCCCAGGCCGGGCCGATGATTAAGGCGTGTCGGGTTGGGGCGGAACGAAATTCAACGTGTCGATCGACGCCTCCGAGGGCGGGTCGCTGCCTGGGCAGCCCTACGATCAGGAGGCGGATGCCGCCGCCGGCACGGGCGCCGGCGCCGACGAGGTCACGCCCGAGCCGGCTCGCTACTCGACGCTCGATCAATCGCCTGACGGAGAGCCCGGGCGGCACTCGTGGCATCGCTGGCGAGGGTCAGATAGCGGACAACCACGAAGTGACGGACACCGGCACGGGTCAGGGCGGGGATCGTCTCGGGGGTCACTCCGCCTGTCACGAAAACAGGAACACTGGAGCGTGCGCTGGCCTGAGTGACGTAGCCCAGCCCGGTCCCCGGGCGACCGGGCTTGGTCGGCGTGGCCTCCACGGGCCCCGCCGAAATGTAGGTGACGTCCTCCGTTGCAGCTCCCTCGAGGTCGGCCGGCCCATGGGTCGACAGGCCGACGATAGCCCCGGGGCCCATGATCCGCCTCGCCAAGGCGACCGGTGCGTCGTCCTGGCCCACGTGCACGCCGTCGGCTCCCGCTTCCAGGGCCAGATCGGGCCGGTCGTTGAGCACGAAGGGCACCCCGTGCTCCCGGCACACCGCCGCCACCACCGCGGCGCGGGCCAGCAGGGACCTGGCGTCGAGCTCCTTGTCGCGCAGCTGGACCACATCCACGCCGCCGGCGATGCAGTCGGCGATGAACGCGGCCAGGTCGGGCCGGTCGGGCGTGCAGAGGTAGAGGCGGCGCGTCGAGAGGTCGTGACCCGGGGTCACGCTTCGGCTGGCGCCTTGGACTTGGCCTTCATCGCCTTCTTGGTGGCCCGCACCTTGAGCAGGCTCTCGGGGTCGGTGATGTCGGCCACAGAGAGGGAGCTGCCCTCCTTGCCGTAGGGGGTGGTGACCTTGCGCCAGCCCTCAGGGCAGACGCCCAGCTGCTTGCCGAGCAGGGCGGCGAAGATCTTGGCCTTCTGCTCGCCGAAGCCCGGCAGCGTGCGCAGGCGGTCCAGCAGCTCGGCGCCGCTCTGCACCCCCTTCCAGATGTTGTCGGCCTTGTTGCCGTAGTCGTCGGCGACGACGCGGCAGACGGCCTGCACCCGGCCGGCCATGGAGCCGGGATAGCGGTGCAGCGCCGGCCGCTCCCGGAAGATGTCACCCAGCTCCTCGGGGTCCATGCCGGCGATGGAGGCGGCGTTGAGGGGTCCCTTGCCGCCCAGCCGTTGCAGGAGGTCGGCCGGGGAGGAGAAGGCCTTCTCGATGGTCACCTGCTGGTCCAGGACCATGCCGATCAGCAGGGCCAGCGGGTCACGACTCAGGAGCGTGTCCGCCTTGTCGTCGCCGGTGATGTGGAGCGCAATCGATGCCATGGGAAAGATCTTGGCACGGGTGCCCGCCAGGAACGGAAGTGGCCGCGGGCCTGCGGCGCGGGCAGACTCTCGGCATGCACATCCCGGCCAAGGTCGACTACGGCATACGGGCACTGCTCGCGCTGGCGGCGGCCGGGACGCCGCAGACGGCCGAATTTCTGGCCGGGGAGCAGGGGTTGCCGCCCCGCTTCCTCGGAGCGATCCTGGCGGACCTGCGCCGGGCTGGGGTGGTGGCGAGCCAGCGGGGCGCAGAGGGCGGTTACCGGCTGGCCCGGGACCCGGCCGCTATCACCATCGCCGACGTCATCCGCGCCCTGGACGGACCCCTGGCCGAGGTGCGGGGGTACCGGCCTGAGGCCACCAGTTACGGCGGCGCCGCCGAGAACCTCCAGCAGGTCTGGGTCGCCGTGCGGGCCAGCCTGCGCTCGGTGCTCGAGAAGATCACTCTGACCGACGTGATCTCTGGGAAGCTCCCCCCGCACGTGCAAAAGCTCGTCACGGACCCGGATGCCTGGGTCGCCCACTGACGACGAGGGCGCGGCGCTCGTCGCCGTGCCGGCCACCGACTACCTGTGGTTCGTCGACCGGGCGCTGGACGAGATGAACGCCATCGTCGAGGACCTGGGCGACGCCCTGGTGAACCGGCGCCCCGCGTTCCGCGACACGAACTCTGCCTACGTGATCCTCACCCACTGCCTCGGCGTCATGGAGTACTGGGGCGGTGCCACGGTGGCCGAGCGCCCGATCCAGCGCGACCGCGTCGCGGAGTTCACCGCCTGCGGCGACGTCGCCGGCCTGCTGCAGCGGAGCGAGCAGGCCCGCCGACGGCTCCGCGAGGACCTGGTGGGCCTGCAAGCCGGGGACCAGCCGGTCAACGTGCGACGCGACCCCGACGAGCAGGTGCCCTACACCGAGACCAAGGGTGCCGTGCTGCTGCACGTCCTCGAGGAGCTCTTCCAGCACCTCGGCCAGATGGAGCTCACCCGCGACGCGCTCGTGGCGAGCCGGCGGCGCTGACGATGGACGCCGAGCCGATGCCGGTCCCGATCCCGATCCCGATCGCCTGCAGCCTGGACGCGGCGGCGCTCGGGGCGCGAGCGGAGGAGTGGCGGGCCCTGGTGACGTCGTCGGTCACCTCGGTCGAGGCCGACGGGTGCGTGGTGCACCTGGTGCTGCGCGACGGAGACGCCGTCCTGACGATTGCGGTGGCCCTGGCGCAACGGGAGAAGGAGTGCTGTCCCTTCTTCGACGTGTCGTTGGCGCTCGAAGCGGACAGGCGGACGCTCGTGCTCACCGTGCCCGCGGGCGCCGAAGAGGCCCTGGCCGCCTTCGTCGACCTGATCTCCTGACGCTCCGTCGTCAGGAGACGACGAAGGGAGCGGCGCCGTCGGCGTCGATGCCGAACTCGGCGATGGCCTCCGCCACGAGAGACGACTTGATCTCTCCGCCCAGGGCCAGCTGCTGCAGCACGGCGACGACGAGGTTGGCGGCATCCACCTCAAAGTAGGACCGCAGCGCCTCTCGGGCGTCGGAGCGTCCGAACCCGTCGGTGCCGAGCGACAGATAGGGCCGGTCGACGAAGGGCGCCACCTGATCGGGCACGCTGCGCATGTAGTCGGTGATGGCGACGACGGGCGCGGAGCCGTCGCCCAGGGCCTCGGTGACGAACGCCGTGCGGGGCTCCGCCTCGGGGTGGAGGCGGTTCCAGCGCTCGGCCTCGAGCGCGTCGGTGCGCAGGTTCGTCCACGAGGTGACGGCCCAAGTGTCGGCGGCGACGTTGAAGCGCTCGGCCAGAATGCGCTGCGCCTCGACGGCGATGCGCCACATCGGGCCCGAGAAGCACAGCGACGCCCGCAGGTCGCCGCCGTTGCCCGACGCCGGGGGCG
>Ga0307373_10002401_pt1 | contig 33877 bp, 32 predicted proteins | sample OX2MG_FD_202534 | JGI IMG/M metagenome (GOLD analysis project Ga0307373, IMG submission 202534) | Soil microbial communities from Risofladan, Vaasa, Finland - OX-2 | ecosystem: Environmental > Terrestrial > Soil > Coastal area > Acid sulfate soil | place: Finland: Risofladan, Vaasa | collected...
GCGTGGCCACGGTCGTGTAGGCGCGCTCCAGGCCGCTGGCGGCCAGATCGTCCTTGACGTCGGCGACGGTCAGCTCGCCTCGTTTCCAGAAGACCTGCATGACTTCGAGTTCGCGTTCGGTGAGCTCTTTGGCGGGCGGTCGTGCCATCTCGCGTCTCCGAGTTTGAGGGGAATCGGGTAGCCGAACTCGCAAGAGTTCGGGGGTGAATTAGTTTTGATTAACTAGATTTGGTTTTATAGTAATGGTTTCGCGGAAGAAGTCAAGCAGATTTTTTGGAAGGGGTCATTTCCTCGTGAACGTCGCTTCGGCCGCTCCGCGGCCTCGTCGGGAATTGTCGCCCGCTTGAGCAAACCGATCGAAGACGCCGTCGAACGGATTCGCCACAAGCTGGCCGAAAAGAACCGATACTTGTCAGGCGACGAAACATATGTGCTGCGGACGAAAGCGGCGTAGTTTAGAATGACCGGATGTCTGAATTTCGTGATGTTGATCCTGGCGAACTGCGGGTTCCACCGTCTCGATGGCAGGGGGCGGACCCGGCCAAGCTCGCGCGGCAAATTGCCCTGTTCGGCCGGTCGTCGGACGGCATGCCGCCACCCTGGGTTTACGAGGGGACAGATGGGGTGCTGGTGCTGTATAATGGCGTGACCCGGGCGACACGTATCGCCAAACTGGCACCTGGCACGTTCGTCCGGGTCGAGGTTATCGGAAAACTGCCCAAGGCGTTCGCCGGGGAGTCCAAGATCGGAGACCTTTTACCATGAACGACTTGCAGCAGGAGGCCTTGGCCGTGCTGGCCGAGTTGGTGTCCCTATCGCCAGACTTGCGGCTTGGTCAACTGCTGGCTCACCTTGGGTTCCTGGGCGAAGCCCACCTTGAGAAGGGTCTCGGCTATATCGAGGACGATGAACTCGTCGCGATTCTCTACCGGCACCGGTCTGAGCTCTTGGCCCGGTCGCCAGGCATGCCAAGCCAGGCGCAGCCGCGTGGGGTCGCCATATCGGTTTCAGGGAGTCCAACGCTGGCGGCTGAGCCGCAGCGTTAGACGAGGTACTCACGATTTTTCCCCGCGTTTGAGGAGATTAAGTTTGCACGACAAGATCGACATTGGAGCCCTGGTTCAGAAGGCGTTGTACGAAGCCCTTAGGGAGCGCGGGCATGTCAACATCCTCATTGCTGGCCGCACTGGAGTCGGGAAAAGCACACTCATCAACGCCATCTTTCAGGGCAACATGGCGGAGACAGGTCAAGGCCGGCCCGTAACCCAAACCACACGAGAAATCACGAAGGGTGATATCCCTCTGTCCATTTTCGATACTCGTGGCCTGGAATTGGCTGACTTCGACGCGACCTTGCAGGAGTTGAGGGGCTTCGTAGTTAAGCGTGCTCAGGAAACTGACGCGCGCAAGCACATCCACGTCGGTTGGGTTTGCATCCTTGAAGATCTCCGCCGTGTCGAGCCTGCGGAGGAGAATCTGACGAAGATGCTTGCGGAACACATGCCCGTCGTCGTCGTCATCACGCAGGTCCGGTCTGACGCGGGCTTCCGCGCCAAAGTCCAGAGCTTGTTGCCGATCGCCCGAAACGTGATGCGTGTCCGTGCCTTCCCAGAGGAGCTTGACGGTGGTCACGTCATACCGCAAACCGGGCTTCGGGAACTCATCGACCTGACGAATGAATTGGTTCCCGAAGGCCAACGACGTGCCTTCACTGCCGCACAAAAGGTGGATATCGCGCTGAAAAAAAGGCAGTCCCACATAATTGTGGCGGGGGCGGCGACGGCAGCGGCAGCAGCCGGGGCAGCGCCGATCCCGTTCGCTGATGCGATTGTGATAGTCCCGATCCAGGTTGGAATGCTCGCAGGGATCACGGCGACCTTCGGACTCTCATTGGACGAAGGATTGCTGACTTCGGTCGTTGCCAGCATGGTCGGAGGTTCGGGAGCGACAGTGGTTGGCCGTGCCATCGTTGGTGCATTACTGAAATTTGTCCCTGGGGTTGGAACTCTCGCGGGGGGCTTGATCTCCGCCGGAACGGCCGCAGCCCTCACTACCGCATTAGGGGAAATGTACATCGCCACGCTGGAACTGTTGTTCAACCGACACAACGGGGAGCCGCCAACGGCCGATGAGGTTGTGAAAACTTTCAAACAGCGGTATTTGCAGATAACGAGCGGGTAGAGTTTTGGGCGTTCCCGTCCTTCAGGACTTGGCCCATCAATGACGGGGTCGACAGGGATGTGACCGGCGGGCTAACATCTTCGACGTCGTCCTGGTATGATGCGATGTGCCGAAGGAGGAGGCAATGCCCGGTTGAACGCGGGTTCGGCATGAACCGCAGTCGATGTCTGAAGAGTTGATTCGCCATGGTGAAGAAGCGGGCTCCATTACCTCCACCCACCGTGCCGCCGTGCCTGCTCTTTTGCGATGGCGTCATTGTCGAGCAGGGCACTGGCAAGACGACCCTGATCGGGACTTACTCCGGTGTCGCGGCGGAGCATTTTCCGTCGCCGCCCAAAGATTTTCACGTGTACGCGCAGGTTACGAGCTTCGTCGGGCCGGTCGAAATGAAGCTGACCTGCGTTCGCGTCGATCTGCCGGAACCCGACGAGATTTATGCGACAGTGCATGACGTGCAGTTTCGTGGTAAACTAGTTGTGGAGCAAGTCCACTTCGAGTGGCGCCAATTCCAGTTTCCGAGTCCAGGCGAATACGCGTTTCAGTTGTCGAGCCTGGGGATTTCCATCGCTGAACGCCGGCTGCGCGTACGACAAAAAGGAGAAGTGAAATGAAGCCCAAAGGCCCAGCGCCCAGGGATGATTCGTCGCTCTCGGTCGAGACCTATGGCGGTGATTACCACCGCTTGGAGAGCACCTTTGTGTTACCCACGAAGTACCGGCGAATGGCAAAACAAACAACGGCCAAGAACGCCGACACTTCAAAGCGGGCCAAGCCGAAGCACTGATACGGCGGCGTGGCGCTGGGCGAGCACGAGCAGCTCCTTGGGCGTGGGTCACCCGGCGGTGCGCACCGCTTCGGAAGGTGCTTCAACGACACGTGCAGGTCGTTGCCAGCCGGCGCGGTCGGCGCCTATGTGCCGCCGCGGTTTGAGCGAATCGGGCCGTCACGGCGCCGGCCAGCGTGAGTAGCTCTGCGTGGTAACGCCTCTTCGGCCGTTCCGCAGCCCCGTAGAGAGATCGTCCGTCTTTCCGGGACACCCGAGGATCCCCGATTGCGGCCGTAGGTGGGCCGGCGCTCGCTGCGCGAGCTTGTCCCACCCTGGCGTGCGCAAAATCGGGGTGGATTGTAGTGAATCGCTGAAAGTTGTTCGGCCTGTTTTTGTTCCGCAACGTCCAGCTTGTTTGAAAAGATGCCACCGGCTTGCCCGGTGGAGTCTCACGTTGGCTGCTACAAACGACCGACCCAAAATAACTCCCTCCCCATTGCCCGGCCGCTGCCTTCGGCAGCGGCCGGGCCATGGGGGTGCGAAGACGGGAGAGGAGGCGCCTTGAGTAGCAGCCAACGTCACGGACCACCGGGCAAGCCGGTGGCATGGCAAAGCTCGACGCTGTCGCGGAACAAAACCTGGATCAAAACCAAACAGCCGCGACCCGGCATTTTGCGCACGCCAGTCCCACCCTACAGTTCCGCATCATGGAGACGCGGAGCGTCCGGGGAACGTTCCCACGCTCCGCGTGGGAACGTCGCTTCGGCCGCTCCGCGCCCTCGCAGGGATATCGTCTTCCGCTTGCGCAAACCGATCGAAGACCGACTTGCGAACACGCCAATACCCATGTAGACTTACTGTACTAATGACCACACACCCAAGAATCGGCAGCCATGAAATTTTTCGAGTCCCGCTCCACCGATTCGCGCGGTCAGCTCGTGACCGAGCTGCGCGAGCGGCTACGGCAGCTTGAGCAAACCCGGCGGCCGGCCGGCGAGACGAGCAACTCGACGGGCTGCGAGCCGCTCGATCGGTTGTTGCCCGCGGGCGGCTTGAGCCGTGGCGGCCTGGTGGAATGGCTGGACATGGGAGCGGGGAGCGGGGCTGGCTGGTTGGCGTTGGTGGCCGCCCGCGGGGCCTGTCGCGAACATGGCCCACTGGTGGTGATCGATGGCCGAGGGACGTTTTACCCTCCGGCCGCGACCTTGGCGGGGATCGAGTTGGAGCGGGTGCTTGTCGTTCGCGTGGAGCAGGCGGCCGACGAAGCGTGGGCGCTCGATCAGGCCTTGCGTTCGACGGGCGTGGGGGCCGTGTTTTGCCAGTCCCAACGGTTGCATCTGCGGACAGTGCGGCGGTTGCAGTTGGCGGCCGAGTCGAGCGGCGGGCTGGGATTGCTCGTGCGCCCCGAAGCGGCGCGGCAAGAACCGTGCTGGGCCGAGGCGCGGCTGCTCGTGCGGCCGTTGCCGGCGGGTGCAGTGAAACCGGAGTCGGCTGGAATGGATCGGAAAAGAGACGCGGAGACGCGGAGATGGGGAGACGCGGAGAGTCTGATCGCCGTGTCCCCGTGTCCCCGTGTCCCCGTGTCTCCGTGTCTTACGAAAGGGCGGAGGCTGCGTGTCGAGTTGCTGCGTGCCCGCGGCGCCGCGGGAGGCCGAAGCGTGGACTTGGAAATCGACGATGAAACGGGTGTTGTGCGTTTGGCTACCGAATTGGCCACGGCAGCGGCCGAAAGGCGCTCGAGAGCATGAGCTGACCGACCGCGAGGCGCTAAAGCGGCTGGTCGCCTGGTGCGAGCAGTTCAGCCCCACGGTCGGCTTGGAACCATCGGCCGCGCCGGAGTGCCTGCTGTTCGACGTCACGGGTCTGGCCCCGCTGTTTCACGGTGAGGCGGCACTGATCGAGCACGTTGCGCGCGAGTTCCGGCGCCGCGGGTACACGGTCCGCTTGGCTCTGGCCGACACGCTCGGCGCCGCCTGGGCCGTGGCGCACTACGCACCGCAAATCCTTCCGCCCGGCCATGGCCTGGCGGCGCTGGCCGCGTTGCCCCTCGAGGCCTTGCGGCTGACGCCCGAAACCGTCCGGACGCTTCGTGAGTTGGGACTGGTGCAAATCGGCCAACTGTCATCGCTCCCGCGGGCGAGCCTCGCGACACGGTTCGGGGCCGAACTGCTGCTGCGGCTCGACCAGGCGGCGGGCGAAGTGGCCGAAGTGCCGGAGGTCCACCATCCGCCGCCTGAGGCGCAGGCCAACTGGACCTTCGAGCCGCCGACCGACCGCCACGATCTGATCGACTGGGCCTTGGGCCAGCTCGCCGAGCGCGTCGTCGATCAGCTCGCCGACCGTCGCCGCGGAGTGCAGCAACTGGAGTGCCGAATGCGCGGCCAGACGACCGCCCGCGCGCGGTTCTCGGTCGGCTTGTTTCGTCCCAGCGCCACGCCTCGGCACCTGGAAGAGCTCATCAAGTTGCGGCTGGAGACGCACCCGCTGGCCGAGCCGGTGGCCGGATTGGAACTGTCGGTCACGGTCACCGCGCCCTTGGAGCAGAGGCAGCGGGAGCTGTTCGCCGGCGCACCCGCGCAGCGACTCGGCGACGACCCGCGGGCTGTGGCCTTATTGATCGACCGCCTCAGCAACCGCTTGGGGCGCGAGGCGGTTGTCCGCGCGCGGCTGCTGCCCGACGCCCAGCCGGAGTTCGCTTGGCGCTATGAACCGGCGATAGCGAACGCGGAGCGCGAAGCGCGGAACGCGGAACGGAGAAACAAACACCGCGTTTTGCGCAACGTCGAGATTGCTCCGCACCGGGGCACCCGCGCAGCGGGTCGGCTCCCCGTTCCGCGCTTATCATTATCCCGCCCTCTGTGTCTGCTTCCGCAGCCGCTTCCCCTGGTCGTCGTCTCGATCGTGCCCGACGGTCCACCGCTGGTTTTTACCTCCGGCGGCGTGGAATGGCGGATCGAGCGCACCTGGGGTCCGGAGCGAATTCAGACCGGCTGGTGGCGCGCACCGAGCGTCGCGCGCGATTACTACCGCGTCGAAACGGCGACCGGCCAATGGTTCTGGCTGTTCCGGCAACTGATCGATGGGCGATGGTTCTTGCATGGATTTTTCGAATGATGAAGCAACAGGAGAACTATGCCATGGGAAGTTAGAGTGTCAACAACCGCCCCGTTCACGGGGCTTCCCGCGCCAGCGGGTATTAGGCCCGGCATTTATGCCGGGTAGGAGAGCGAAAGAGGAAATATTTCAGCCCCGTTCACGGGGCTTCCCGTTGTCCGGCTTTAGCCTTTAACCTCGATTCCGTAAAGGATCTCATCATGTCGCGCAACTATTACAGCGAAATCCACCTGCACCTTGTTTGGCACACCAAGAACAGCTATCCGATGCTGACGTCCCAGATCGAGCCCACCACACACCGCTATCTCAAGCAACGCCTGGTGAACACGCCGGGCGTGTTCGTCCATGAAATCGGCGGCACTGAAACGCACGTTCATCTCTGCATCAGCATCCAACCGACCGTCACGATCAGCGAGCTGATTGGCCAGCTCAAAGGCGCGTCTTCGCACGACGTCAACAAGCAGTTCACCGGCCAGGGAAAGACTCTGCAATGGCAGGAAGGCTACGGCGTAGTGAGCTTCGGCACTCGAGACTTGGAATGGGTCAAAACCTATGTGCGGAACCAGAAGGAACATCACGCCAAAGGCTCGATGCACGCTCGGTTAGAAGCGATCGAAGCCGAGGAGCGCGACGCCGTCACGGGCCAAGGCCCGGCCGAGACAGGCAAGCCCCGTGAACGGGGCTGAAAACAACGGGAATGTGGGGGCGGCTAACCCGGCGTAAACGCCGGGCCGAATACCGCTTCGCGGGAAGCCCCGTGAACGGGGCAGGGCGGCACGGAAATCCACGACCGCTCGGTGACCGAGGAACTATTGAGACACAATCTGATACTGGGGACGCGGAGCGTCCGATGTGCCATTCCCACGCAGAGCGTGGGAACGAGACCAACGCCGGGCCGAATACCGCTGCGCGGGAAGCCCCGTGAACGGGGCAGGACGGCACGGAAATCCACGACCGCTCGGTGACCGAAGGACTATTGAGACACAACTCTGATACTGGGGACGCGGAGCGTCCGATGTGTCGTTCCCACGCAGAGCGTGGGAACGAGACCAACGTCACGTAACGCCCAACACCCACTCTCATTCCCGCGCCGCGGCGCCCAACCACCCATGCCCGATCAACCACCCGCCAAACGTTCGCCGCACATCGCCCCACTCTCGCTCGCCACGCGCGCCGGCCCGCACTACGCCGAGCTGCACGCCAAGACCAACTTCTCCTTCCTCGAAGGCGCCTCGCACCCCGACGAGATGGTCGCCCGCGCGGCGACGCTGGGCTACCGGGCGCTGGCCGTCACCGATCGCCAGAGCCTGGCGGGCGTGGTGCGGGCCCACGTGGCGGCCAAGGAGGCGGGACTGAAGCTGCTCATCGGCGCCGAGATCTCGCCGGCCGGCGCCGCCGGCGCGGTGCTCTTGGCCACCGACCGCGCCGCCTACGGTCGCTTGAGCCAATTGCTCACCGTCGGACGCCGCCGCGCGCCCAAGGGAGAATGTCAACTCACCTTCGACGACGTCGCCCAGCACGCCGCGGGACTCTTGGCCTGCGTGTTTACCGAGGATCTGTCTTCGCTCGGCGACTATCGCGAGGCCTTCGGCGACCGCTGTTACCTGCTGGCCGAATTGCACCGCGGACCCGACGACCGGCGAAAACTCACCGGGTTGCTCGAGCTGGCGCGCCGCGCGCGCGTGTCGCCCGTGGCCGCCAACGACGTCCGTTACCACGTTGCCCAGCGACGGGCGTTGGAAGACGTGCTCACGGCCATCCGCGCCGGAACGACCGTGGCCGAGGCGGGCGAGCTGCTCGCGGCCAACGCCGAGCGGCACCTGAAACCACCCGACGAGATGGCGGCGCTCTTCGCCGCCGCCCCCGCTTGCATCCGCAGGACCGTCGAAGTCGCCGGGCGTTGCGCCTTCTCGCTCGACGAGCTGCGCTATGAGTACCCCGAAGAGCTTTGCCCGGCCGGTATGGAGCCGATCGAATACCTCACCCGGCTCACCTGGCAAGAGGCGGCAAGACGCTATCCGGGCGGCATTCCCGATCGGGTCCGCGCGCTGGTCGAGCACGAGCTGCGGTTGATCGCCGAGCTGCGCTACGAGGCCTACTTCCTCACCGTCTGGGACCTGGTGCGGTTCGCCCGCTCGCGGGGCATTCTCTGCCAGGGGCGCGGCTCGGCCGCGAACTCGGCGGTCTGCTACTGCCTGGGCGTGACGTCGGTCGATCCCGACCAGATCGACGTGCTCTTCGAGCGCTTCGTCAGCCGCGAGCGAAACGAGGCCCCCGACATCGACGTCGATTTCGAGCACGAGCGCCGCGAGGAGGTCATCCAATACATCTACGCCAAGTACGGCCGCGACCGGGCCGGGCTGACCGCCGAGGTGATCACCTATCGCCCCCGTTCCGCCGTCCGCGACGTCGGCAAGGCGCTCGGCTTCACTCTCGACCGGCTCGACGCGCTGGCCAAGCTCGTCGATCCGCGGGCCGACGACGCCCGGCTCGACGAACGCCTGGCCGAGGCGGGCTTCGATTCCACCCTGGCCGACGCGCGGCGATTGATCACGCTGACGGGCGAGCTGCTCGGCTTTCCGCGCCATCTTTCGCAGCACGTGGGGGGCATGGTCATCACCCGCGGCCCGCTCTCGGAACTGACGCCCATCGAGAACGCCGTCATGCCCGAGAGGACCGTGATCCAATGGGACAAGAACGACCTCGACGAACTGGGCATCCTCAAGGTCGATTGCCTGGCGCTGGGAATGCTGACCGCGATTCGCAAGTGTTTCGACCTGGTCGAGCGGCACGAGGGGCGGCGGCCGTGCCTGGCGAGCGTACCCCAGGAAGACCCGGCCGTTTACGAGATGATCTGCCGCGCCGACACGCTGGGCGTGTTCCAGATCGAAAGCCGCGCCCAGATGAGCATGCTGCCGCGGTTGCGGCCGCGCACTTTCTACGACCTGGTGATCGAGGTGGCCATCGTCCGCCCCGGACCGATCCAGGGCAAAATGGTCCATCCCTATCTGCGGCGGCGCAGCGGCCAGGAGCCGGTCGAATACCCCGACGAAGAGATCCGCCAGGTGTTGCGCAAGACGCTCGGCGTGCCGATCTTCCAGGAGCAGGCGATGCGGCTGGCCGTGGTCGCCGCCGGCTTCACGCCGGGCGAGGCCGACCAGCTCCGCCGCGCGATGGGCGCCTGGCGGCGGCCGGGCGTGATCGAGCCCTTCCGCCGCAAACTGCTCAGCGGGATGGCCCGCCGCGGCCTGTCCGAGGAATACGCCAACCGGGTCTTCGAGCAAATCCGCGGCTTCGGCGAGTACGGTTTTCCCGAATCGCACGCGGCCAGCTTCGCGCGGTTGGTCTACGTCTCGGCCTGGCTCAAGCTCTATCATCCCGCGGCCTTTACCGCCGCGCTCTTGAACAGCCAGCCGATGGGTTTTTACGCGCCCGCCCAATTGGTGCGCGATGCGCGCCAACACGGCATCGAGGTGCGCCCCGTGGATGTGAACGCCAGCCAGTGGGACTGCACGTTGGAAAGGGGACAGGGGACAGGGGACAGAGGACAGGGGAGTCAGGAGGAAAGACAGGAAGGGGGGAAAAGGGGAGGAGGGGAGGAGGGGAATACTCCCCATTCCGACTTCGGACTTCCGGCTTCCGACTTCGCCCCCGACTTCAATCCGCAATCCGCAATCCGCAATCCGCAATCGTCCCTCCGTCTCGGCTTCCGCGAGCTTTCCGGCTTCTCCGCCGCGTGCGCCGAGGCGATCGTCGCCGCACGCCAGGCCGGGCCGTTCCGCTCGCTCGACGATTTTGCCCGGCGGACGCGACTGGGCCGCCCGGCGATCGAACGGCTGGCCAAAGCCGACGCTTTCGCCTCGCTGGCGCTCGACCGGCGCGCGGCCCTCTGGCAGGCGCTCGCGGAGCACCGCGAGGAGCCGCTGCCGCTCTTCGCCTCGCTCGAATCGCCCGAATCCGGCGAACGGCCGGTCGAACTGCCGCGCATGCCCGAGCACGAGGAAGTACTGGCCGATTACCGCACGGCGGGATTGTCGCTCAAGGGGCACCCGCTCACGTTCCTGCGCCCGCGGCTCGACGAGCTGAAGGTCACGCGGGCCGCGGAGCTGGCGGCGACCCCCAACGGCCGCTGGTTGCGCGTGGCGGGCCTGGTCCTGGTGCGGCAGCGTCCCGGCAGTGCCCGCGGCATCACCTTCGTCACACTGGAGGACGAGACGGGCGTGGCCAACCTGGTCGTGCGACAAGCGATCTGGGATCGCTATCGCCGCGTTGCTTCGTCGGCCGTGGCGCTGGTGGCGCACGGCCGCCTCGAGCGGCAAGGCCAGGTGGTCCACGTGCTCGTCAATCGGCTCGAAGACCTAGCGGCATTGGCGGGCAAGGTCGAGAGCCAGTCGAGGGATTTCAGGTGAGGCACACCGCGGACGGCGAACCAGATCGAGGGTACAATACAGTGTGGCTTTCTTGGCTGGTGGGGATTTGGACATGGCAAACCGGAGACGACCATGAGCAGATTGATGCACGGCATTGTCCACGGCAGGACGATCGAACTGACTGACGACCCCGGCGTGCCCGAGGGCCAAGAGGTGAGAATCCTAGTCACGGCGGTCGTGCCGCGCGAAGAGCCTTGGGGCGCAGGACTGCGCCGTTGCGCCGGCGCCATGGCCGATGAGTGGACCGACGAGGATGACCGCATTCTGGAACGCCTTCAACATGAGCGGCACTGCGACCCGCGTCCGGAAGCAGCACCATGAATTCACTCGCGCCGGTTGATCTCGCACCATATCTGCGCGGCCCACATCCAGCCGGCCCTTTGCTGACCAATCGCCGAGAAGTGCCGCCGCGTGCCCGCGCCGCCACGGTTTTCATCGCCCAGGATGTCGGTGTCCGGACCTGGCCTGAAGCCTGGTAGATCCCAGAGTTGGTCGATCGCCACGCGGATGCGGCCTTCTTCCTCCGGCCGATCATAAACCGTCGGGTGCAGCGTCGACTTGGCCAGCAGCCACGGCGGGTCGAAGCCCCATTCGTCGCTCAATGCGGCCCTGATCTTGACCAGCCGCTGGACGTACGTGTTCGTACCGGTTCGCTCGATGACGTCGGATTCGCCTTGCTGCCACAACACGGCGCGAAAGCGGCCCGTGGCTTTACCGGCGGCGGCCAGATTTTCGTACAAGGATTCGCCCGGCAGCCATTGCCGCGAGGCGGTCCCGCCCACGGCGACATTCACCAATCCGATCGGCACTCGCACCAACGGCAACAACTGGTTTGCCATCGGCGGCCAGATCGTACCGCCGTCGCCCACGTTTGGCTGAGGGTCGTGTGCCACTTGCCACGTCTTCGTGATTGAATCGTAGGCGGCAACGCGGCTTGACGGATCGGTAATCCTGGTGAGCTCCTCGTTCGCGCCGGCCGCGTACGACTGCCCCGTGATCAGTAAAACCTCACCCACGCCGACCGGCTCGACCACGGTCGTCGCGGCAATCTGGTCGCCGCGACGGGCACGTACTTCGAGCTTGTACCAACCGCCGGCCGGCACGTCCGCCACCGCCTGCCACGAGTCGCCAACCGCTTTGACGTCGAGCGCAGCCCAGTCAGAATCGCGCCCTGTCGCGCCAGCCAACTTGACCACTCGAAACTCCAGCGCCGCTTTCCCGCCGCTAGGGAATTCTCCTGCCAGAGGCACCAGGCCATGCCCCAGCGCCGGCCCACCTGGCTGGTGCTCGTGAGCCTGCGCCGGAATATATCCCTCCCGTTGCACAACCTGGTAAGGCGGCGGCTTCGTCAGGTGCAATTCTTCGGCGGGCAAGATCGACGGAGAAAACAGGAGAATTCCGACGACGGATTTCAACGGCATGTGAGGAGCAGCTTGCATGGAGTAGGCCTGAATGGGGATTCTACCACCCGCCTTCTGACGAATGGCCTCCAGAAAATTCTACAGGCTGGACCTGGGCGGTGGTAGAATGCGGGCATCGCCAAGCCGGTATCAAGACCAATATGGATCAGACCGAGCAAAGCATGGTTAAGCATTGGTTAAGAGAGAAGGAGTCGTGCTTCCAGCCACTCAGGCAATCGAACGAGCGACGCCTTCTGGCAGGCGGCGGATCGTCCTCGCGACGTTCGGCTCTCTGGGCGACCTGCATCCCTGCATCGCCGTCGCCCTGGGCCTGCAGGTCCGAGGGCATGAGGCCGTCATCGCCACCAGCGGCTACTATCGGGAGAAGATCGAGTCGCTGGGCATCGGTTTCCGCCCGGTTCGACCTGACCATCCGGCCCCGGAAACCGACCCTGACTTGATGCGGCGCATCATGGACCGGCGCAAGGGTAGCGAATGCATCATCCGTGAATTCATGATGCCCGTCCTCCGCGAATCGTACGAAGACACCTTGGCGGCGGCGGAGGGGGCGGACCTTCTGGTTTCCCACATGATCACCTTCACCGCTCGCCTGGTGGCCGAGAAGAAGGGCATCCCCTGGGCATCGACCTTCCTCCAACCCTTCGGCTTCTTCTCGGCTTACGATCCACCCGTTTTGCCACCCGCCTTGTTCGTGGCAAAGTTGCGATTTCTTGGCCCGGCTTTTCACCGCGTGTTGTTCTGGTGCGCCAAGCAGTGGGTCCGCTCCTGGACTGAACCGTGGCACCGGTTGAGGGCGGAAATCGGCCTGCCGCCCACCTCGGAAAGTCCTCTATTCGAGGGCCAATATTCTCCCTCGTTGGTCATGGCGATGTTCTCGAAGTCGCTCGCTGCCAAACAAGCAGACTGGCCCCGGCAGGCCGTCGTCACAGGCTTCCCATTCTATGACCACGACGGCGACAGCGGGATGCCCTCGGAGTTGCATCGCTTTCTTGATGTTGGCCCGCCGCCCCTTGTGTTCACGCTCGGCTCGGCTGCGGTGTTCGACGCTGGGCCGTTCTACGACCACAGTGCCGCCGCCGCAAAGTTGCTGCGCCGCAGGGCTGTCCTGCTTGTCGGCAAAGAAACCGGGAACCGACCGGCCACCCTTCCTGAAGGTGTGGTGGCGTTTGATTACGCCCCTTTCTCGGAGCTTTTCCCACGCGCTGCCGCCATCATCCACCAAGGTGGCATTGGGACGACGGCACAGGCGATGCGCTCAGGTCGCCCCATGCTGGTCGTACCATTTGCCCACGATCAGCCAGACAACGCTGACCGTATGACACGACTTGGGATCGGCCGCACGATTTCTCGGCAGCGGTACAATGCCACTCGTGCCGCGGTGGAGTTGAAGCAACTGCTCGATCATCCAGCCTACTCGCAGCGGGCGGCGGCGATCGGTTCCGAGATTCGACAAGAAGACGGAGTGGCGGCGGCTTGTGACGCCTTGGAAGGACTGCTCCCCACAGCTCGACCAACTTCATCAGGAGCTTGAGGGTCTATCGTGCAAACCCGAGCCGCCGCGGCGTTTCGCAGAGAATCTGCCGCTTGGTCCCCTCGTCGAGACCGATTTCGTGAGTGAAAACGCGTAGGTGTTGAGCGTAGCTCGCCTTCGGGCACCAGAGCTCGCAGGGGAAATCGCTCCCCCACACGCAGCGATTCGGTCCATAGGCATTGATGATTTGCCGGCACGAGTCGTGCATGTCGCGAAACGGAAATTGCTCGGCGCTTCCCGTCACGACGTGCGACAGCTTGGCGTACAGATTGGGGACCTTGGCCAAGGCCACCATGTCGCCGAGAATGGCATCGTATTGGTTTCCGGCCGCCAGATTCAAGCAATGGTCGATCACAAGGGGAAGCTTGGGATACCGGGCGGCAAGCGCTTCGAGTTGGGACCGGCTATCGCGGTTGATGAGAGCGCAGGCGGTGATTCCCAGCCGCTGGCAATTCGACAACAGTCGGTCGTTGCCGGGTTCATCCAACTGGCCGGTTTTCTGGTTGTTGATGAAGCGCAGGCCGCGGATGTTGTGCTCCTTGACGTACCGTTCCAGCACGGCTGGACTTTGTGGATCATCGGGGTTCAACAGGCACACGCCGATCATGACGTCACGATTGTCTCGGCACGCATCGGCGGTGAAGCGGTTGTCCCACCCGTAGAAGGTAAACGTGTGAATGGCGGCTGCCGAGTCAACGCCGGCGGCTCTCATTTCCTGCCGCAGGTTCTCAATGGTTCCCTTCCCCGCCGGAGGACGGTACGGCTTTTCAATGATGGGGTAGGTTATTTCATCTTCGCTGTAAATATGCGCGTGGCAATCAATGATCGCCCGCGCGGTCTCAGCCACGGCGGCCTCGGCGGCGGACGCCGCTGTTGCGAGGCAGGCCGCCGCGGCGCCGCTGGAGGCCAGGAATTCCCGACGGGACAAGTTCATTGCGGGGCGTCGTAAAGTCGTCGCGGTCGTCACAGCGTGGGTCTCATTGAAAGGCGATGTTCCCATCGGCGTCAAACATCAGCTCGCGGCGGTACTTCTTGTCAAGCCCGCGATTATTCTCGAATGCTTTCTCGTTCAGTTCGATTCCCAGCCCCGGCGTATCGGGAACTTCGAGCCACCCGTCGGCGTATTTGAACGGCTTGAGGACCAGATCTCGCGACGGGCCTTCGTTGTCGGGAACGTATTCCAGAATCAGAAAGTTCGGCGTACTGACGGCAAAGTGGGCTGAAACCGCCGTTGAAATCGGCCCCATGGGGTTATGGGGCGCCACCGTGAGGTACTCCGCCTCGGCCATGGCGGCGATCTTTTTCGCCTCCAGCAATCCGCCGCACAAGAGCAGATCGGGCTGAAGAATGTCGGCGGCGTTCGCGGCGATCAGATCGCGGAACTGGTACTTCGTGACAAGACATTCCCCTGTCGCCAACGGAATATCGATCTTTTGCTTCAACCGCGCCATGGCGGCGATGTTCTCCGGGCGAAGGGGCTCTTCGTAGAACAAGGGGCGGAACGGCTTGACGACCTCGGCCAATTCCTGCGCGCGAATCGGCTCGAAGATCTGAGCATGGGGATCGAGCGCAATGTCGACGTCGTCGCCGACGATGCGACGGAGGAGCTCCATCCGCGCACGGGCTTCGCGTAAAGCCTTCCCCCACGGCATCTTTTGAAACTGGTACGGCTGCGGAGACGTTTTGATCGCCGTAAAGCCCCGTTTATGAACGACCTCGTGCAATCCGTCTTCGACGTCCTTCGGTGTGGCCCCTCCGCCGGCGCCCGTGTAAACGCGAATGCGATCGCGACATCGACCTCCCAGAAGCTGGTAGACCGGGGCCCCGTACGCTTTTCCCTTCAAGTCCCAGAGCGCGATCTCGATTCCGCTGATCGCCGCGTTGATCATCGACCCGCCGGGAAAACGAGACCCGTTGTACAGAATCCGGTACAAATGCTCGATCCGCGTCGGATCCTGTCCGATTAGCCATTCCTTGAAATAATGAATGACCTGATCGACGGCTTCGTCCGGCCCGACCCGATACGCCTCGCCGATCCCGTACAGATGTTCGTCTGTCAGGACTTTCACGAAAACGTGGTTGCCGGCGAGATTGACGGGGTAGGTCAGGATGTCGATGATTTTCATGTGAGTCGTCCCCACGGCGTCGTGCGGTCGTCAATCATAACCGTCATCAGTCCGGCCTTCCAGCGCTTTCCAGCCTGACAGGCGGTTAGCGCCGTCGTTTTGGAGTCTTCTTCTCTCCCATCAACTTCGCCAGCCTGGCATCGATCGACTCGGCCCAGATCTGGTAGCCTCGCTCGGTGAGGTGCAGATGGTCGTGCATGATCTCCTTCGAGAGCGTACCGTCGGGGCGCAGGAACCTGGCCGAAATATCGAGATAGACGATCATCTTGCGATCGTGGAGCTTCTTGATGATCTTGTTGGCGGCGATGTTCTTTTTGCGGTTGCCGTCGTTCGCGTTGGGGCCTCGGGGAAAGATGCCCAACAACAGCACTTTGGTATGGGGCAGCGCCTGGCGCACTTTTTCGACGATCGCCTTGACGCCCGCGGCTTCTCGGTCCCGCGACGACCGAGCACTGCCGCGCACGAGGACGCAGAGCGTCCGCGGAGCCGTTCCCACGCAGAGCGTGGGAACGAGTAGAAATGTGCGGAATAAGCCACATCGAACACCTCCGGCGATGCCGAAAAACAACGCGGTCGCGTGACCGCCACACGCGATTAACGTCACCCACTGCCAACGATTGCGCTGCTTCAAGACGTTATGGGCCAGTCGTTTACGTCGTCGCGGCAAGGGCTCGCCGGATGGCATTTCGATAGCGCCTGGGTGCGCGGGGCACACCGCTTGCAAGGATCATCGCACAACGGGCCTCTTCGACCGTCGCAGTTTTCGCGATATCGAGGCCCCACCCTCGAAGTGGAGGCAGGTAGTGCGAACCGCGGTATGGATCGTATTCATTATTGGAGGGTTGATGGGAATGGCCTGCGTGCTGCCGCTGGAAAGCGCGTCGCCGCCCCCTCCGGCCGGGCCACAATGGCGGCGCACGATCCGGGGTTGGGAAACGCGATCGAACTGGAGCTCGCCGAACCCGTTTCAGCCCATGCTGCATCCGGCGGTTGTCGCCGGGGGACTCATCCTGTTTTCACTCTTGGCATTGACTGGAATCGAACGACCGTTGCTAGAGCGACGGACCGCGTCACGGAAAGGTCGTGACGACCGTCTAGAACACGATCGCGGCCGCGTCGAAGACCGGCCCTTCGACACAGGTGCGCCGGTAGTCCCAACCCTCGCCCTGGCGGACCTTGGCCACGCAACTGAAACAAATGCCAATGCCGCAAGCCATCGGCGTTTCGAGCGACACCAGGCAGGGTACGCCGGCGCTGGCCGCGATTGCGGCCACCGCCTCCATCATCCGCTCAGGCCCGCAGCAGACGACCCGGCAAGGCAGGTCTGATTCGGCCAGCGTTTGACGCAGGACCTCGGTCACCAGGCCGTGGTGCCCGGCCGAACCGTCGTCGGTGCTTGTCCGAACGGAAACGCCAAGCTGCTCGAAATCTTCCACGCCGGCCAGGTAATCGCGGCCGCGGACGCCGTAACAAAACGTGATCCGCGCGGCACGCGGCACCGCGCGCGGCGGATCGCCATAGGTTCGCAGGCCGAGCGCCTCTCGGGCCAGCGCGAGAAATGGCGTCTGCCCGATACCGCCGGCCACCATCACCAGGTGTTCGGTCGGCAGCGGCGGAAATCCATTGCCCAGGGGTCCCCAAACCTCCAATTCCTGGCCAGGCCGAAAGCGGGCGAGCTTCGTGGTGAGCTTGCCCGTCACCAAGTACACCACATCCATCGAAACCGCTTGCTTGGCTCGGTCGAGCACGGCGTCGTCGAGCACCGTATTGTCGAGCACCGTGTCGTACAGGGCCAACGGCCGGCCCAGGAGCGGATCGTCGTAGCCCGCCAACCGCAGCATGATGAACTGCCCCGGCACGATCCGCCGCGCGATCTCCGGGCAGGCGAAGCGCACGCGGAAGGTGTCGCGAGCGAGCCGAACGTTCTCTTCGATCGCCACACGACCGTGCCAGGCGTGGTCGGCAAAGCAGGCGACGTGCCGCGATGAATCGTCGTCGCTCACGTCCGACCCTCTTGGATTCTGGGTTTTCGATTTTGTACGGAAGGCGAATTCCGCCGATCGGCGGATTGGATTCTCGCTTGCGGTTTGGCACGCTTTTTTAGCAGTCGCAGCTCGTCATTGCGCAGTTTTCGGAATTCACCGGGCGGCAGGTCCTTGAGCCGGACGCCTCCCAGGGCGACGCGTTTCAACCGTAGCACTTTGTGCCCAACCTTGGCCAGGATGCGGCGAATCTCGCGGTTGCGCCCCTCGGCCAGTACGATCTCCAACAGCGTGCTCTGCTTGAAGGTGGTCTTGATCCGCGCGCTGGCCACGCGGGCGACGCCCTCGGCAAGATGGACTCCTTCGCGCAGCTTCGCCAGCACGTCGCGCTGGGGCGTGCCCGCGACCAGGGCGTGGTAGGTCTTTTCGACGCCGTACCGAGGGTGCGCCAGTTCGTTGGCCAACTCGCCGTCGTTGGTAACGAGCATCAGTCCTTCGCTCGACAAGTCGAGCCGGCCGACCGTGAACAGCCGTTCGTCCTTGTCAGGCAAGAGGTCGATCACGCGAGGCCGGCCAGACGGATCGAAGTTCGTGGAAACGACGCCGGCCGGCTTATTTACCAGGTAATACACCCTCCGCGGATTGGCCAACGGCGAACCGTCGACGCGGACCAGTTGCGTCGCCGAATCGACTCGGGTGCCCAGTTCGCGGACCACCTTGCGGTCGACGTCAACCCGGCCGGCACGGATGAGCTCTTCGCAGAAGCGCCGACTACCGATCCCCGCCGCGGCCATCACCTTTTGCAGGCGTTCTCCGGCCGTGTCTGCCGCGCTGCGCTGCCCGCCTTGGGGCACCACCGCGCGACCGCCGCGATTCGGGCGGCGTGCGTGTGACGCTTTCTTGGCGTGCCGTTTGCGTTGAGCAGGTGCGACAAGCGTATTGGGCCGTGGATCACGTGGCGGCATGGCGGGCAATCGAAGGAGGTAGGGCGGGCGCCGCCCACCAACCCAATTGACATCGTGGCCAATTGACAAAGGGGGAAACACACCAAACGAGCCCCGATGGGAACCTATCATAGCGGATCAACGAGTAGAAACCCAGGGGCGGGCACGACGTGGCGCGCTCGCTGGCCGCCCGAGGGAAATGTCTCCCGAGAAATCAGGTTCAAACTGCATTCGACCATGTTGCGGAAGGGACCCAGAGGCCGGATAATGCCGCCGGCGTGGCCGCGCGCCTGAGGCCAGCGGTCGTACAAATCCTACCAAGGAGGAAACGATGAATCGACAGATGTCGTTGGCCCTGGGCATGTGCTGCTTGATCGCTACGGCCGTGTTGGGCTATGTGGCGTTCGACAGTTACAAGACCGAAGCCGACAAGGTGGAAGCGCAGAAGGAGTTGCTTCAAGGTCCAGTGATGGGCCGATTATTGCCGGGTCTCGGTAAGGGATTGGAAACCACGACTCCCACCACGACGAAAATCTGCGGGGCGATTGCCGTCGGAACGGCCGCGGCGGGAATCATGTTCCTGATCTTGGCCGCATCGGCGCCAAAACGCTCGCCGCCAGTGACGTAGGTTTCCCTCGCCGACGTCAAGGCGCTCATTGCCCGAGCCGAAATTCGAGACCCTTACGACCTTTTAAGCATTTCATCTGGCGGAAACTGCGCCGAATATCACAGTTCTGGTGGTCTTGCCGCTTGTAAGGGCCGATAAATCGATTGAGGCTTGATTGGCGTCCGTTGTGAGGAGATAGGTTCGAATGCGGCGACCGATTTGTCTGCTGGTTCTCGTATTGGGTTCGGTCGGCGGCTGTGCGCAATCGAAACCGGCGCAATTCTCGAATCCAAGTCCTGTGGCGCCCCCACTTGGCGGCAACGCTGTACAACAACTTCCCGGTCCCAGCGTAGCACAGCAATTTTCACCTCCCGGCGCAGTTCAGCAGCTTCCGGCTCCGTACACGGCGCAGCAACCTCCCGCTCCCAACACGATGCAACAACTGCCTGCCCCCAGCATGCCGGAACCGCCGGCCAAGCCGAGCCTCTGGCGGCGGCTTCTGCCGTGGCATTTCGACGATCATCCGCGCCCGAAGCCCCAGAAGCAACCCGACGACGATTCGATTCCAAGAGCCGTCTACGCTGATTAGCGGGCGCGGGTAGCCTCCGCCGCTACTTCACCCAATTGGGAAACAGCCTGCCCGCGTAGATCGCCGAGTCGCCCAGCGTCTCCTCGATCCGCAGCAGTTGATTGTATTTCGCCGTGCGGTCGGTCCGCGAGAGCGAGCCGGTCTTGATTTGACCGGTCGAAAGCGCCACCGCCAGATCCGCGATCGTGGCGTCCTCGGTCTCGCCACTTCGGTGGCTGGCGATGCTAGTGTAGCCGTTGCGATGGGCCAACTCGATCGCCTCGATCGTCTCGGTCAACGTACCGATCTGGTTGACCTTGACTAGGATGCTGTTGGCCACGCCGCGGTCGATTCCGTCTTGCAGCCGCCGGGTATTGGTCACGAACAGATCGTCGCCCACCAGTTGGGTCTTCGTGCCCAACCGGTCGGTGAGCAGCTTCCAACCGTCCCAGTCGTCCTCGCTGCAACCGTCCTCGATCGAAACGATCGGGTACTTCTCGACCCAGCCCGCCAGAAGGTCGACCATGCCGGATGCGTCGAGCGAGCGAGCGTCCATCGAATAGGTTTTTTTCTTGACGTCGTAAAGCTCGGTGGCCGCAACGTCGAGCGCGATGCCCACCTGTTTGCCGCGTCCCAGCCCGTAGCCGGCCTGGCCGACCGCCTCGGAAATCAGCTCCAGCGCCTCACCATTGCTCCCCAGGTCGGGCGCAAAGCCCCCTTCGTCGCCGACGGCCGTCTTGTATTTCTTCTTTTGCAAGACCTTCTTCAGGTGATGAAACACCTCGACGCCGCAGCGCAGCGCCTCGCTGAAGGTGTCGAACCCCAGCGGCATGACCATGAATTCCTGCACATCGACTTTGTTGTCGGCATGGGCGCCGCCGTTGACGATATTCATCATCGGCGCAGGCAGCAGCCGCGCTCCGGCCCCGCCCAGGTATCGGAAGAGGGGCAGGCCGCAGAAATCGGCCGCGGCGTGGGCCACGGCCAGCGACACGCCCAGAATGGCGTTGGCACCCAGGTTTTGCTTGTTGGCGCTGCCGTCGAGGTCGATCATCCGCTGGTCGATCAGGGCCTGCTCCAGCGCGTCGTGCCCGAGCAGCGTTTCGACGATCTTTTCGTTGACGTTCTGCACTGCAGTGGCGACCCCCTTGCCCATGAATTCCTTGGCTTCGGTGTCGCGCAATTCCCAGGCTTCATGGACGCCGGTGCTGGCCCCGCTCGGCACCGCCGCGCGGCCGAACGAGCCGTCGGCCAGGCGCACGTCGACTTCGACGGTGGGGTTGCCACGGCTGTCAAGTATTTGGCGGGCGTGAATATCGACGATTAGGGAGTTCATGGCAAGCGGCGTCCTTCGAGGATGTTCCGTGTTTGGCCCCCTGGAAATCTGCCCCTCGAGCATTGTGCCGAATTCGCCTCCGCTTGGCTACGGGATGCGTTGTATTCCACGCCGTTTTTCGCCTTCATTCATGGGGATTCCTTTTCAACACGATCTATTCACTATAGGATGCGTGGATGCCCACGACCGACGCAATCGTCCGCACCACGCCCGAACCGCTGCCTGCCAACATCACGAGCGTGCAGCCCGGCGGCGGCGTTTGTTACCGCGTCGAGCTGGCCTGGGGCCGTTGGAGGCGCTGGTACCTGCACGTGTTTCGGCCGGGCTACGTGCGGCGGATGGCCGCGAAACGGCACGGGAGCGACGAAGGGGCCCCGCACGAGGTGCTCGATCCGCGCGACCTGAAATTCTGCCGCAACCTATGCACCGCCGACTGGGAAGCGGCCGACGATCCGTTCCACTGGCGTGAACGTATCCCCTTTGCCCGTTGGGGATTGGCCGAACTGGCACTGCTGAGTTTGCCGCTTTTGGCGGCCACGATCGCCCTCACGTTGACGTTTTGGTACTTCGCACCGTTGCCGGGTATCGTATGCTTGTTGGTGGTATGGTTTTTCCGTGACCCGCCACGCCGCGTGCCTCAGGAAGCGGGGCTGATCGTCTCACCGGCCGACGGCACGATCTCGGAAGTCGCCGAGTTTGACCACGATGAATTCATCGGTGGTCCCGCAGTGCGGATCGGAATCTTCCTTTCGATTTTCAACGTACACATCAACCGGGCGCCTGCCCGATGCCGGGTGGTGCGGCTGAGGTACTCGGCAGGTTCGTTCATCAGCGCGGTGAAGCCGGAAAGCACGCTCGTGAATGAGAATCTGTGGATTGGACTGGAGGAGGAAACATCGCCCCACAGGCGGATGGTCGTCCGGCAGATCGCCGGGATGTTCGCCCGGCGAATCGTCTGCGGCCTGCGGCCGGGCGAGGTGATCGAGCGCGGGCACAAGTTCGGCATGATCAAGCTCGGCTCGCGCACCGAGCTGATCCTGCCTAGGGAAACAGGTCTTTCGGTCGAGGTCCGCGCCGGCGAGCGAGTGAAGGCCGGCGGCAGCGTCGTGGCGAGGTACAACGAGGAGACGGGCTGATGCACAAGATTCGCACCGTGGCGGTGCTGCCGACGATGTTCACGCTGGCCAACCTGGTGTGCGGTTTTTTCGCGATCGTGGTCGCCGCGCGGGTCGAGCGGCCCGAAACGGCCGAAGTGCAGCACTCCACCAAGATCGGGACCATCAACCCGATCAAGGCGATGGGCAAACTCGAAGCCGACGATCCCTCCCATAACTGCATGCTCAGCGGCTGGCTGATCTTCCTGGCCATGATCTTCGACGCGCTCGACGGCCACGTGGCCCGGCTCTCGAAGGCGACCAGCGATTTCGGGGCCCAGCTCGACAGCCTCTGCGATCTGGTGACGTTCGGCGTGGCGCCGGCGTTCCTGATGGTGAAGATGTGTCCCTCGTTCACCTTTGCGCACAAGGACGCGGTGTGGGTCATCGCCGCGGCATTTGCGGCCTGCGCGGCGATGCGTCTGGCCCGCTTCAACGTCGAGACCGACGACAATGACGACCACTTCAATTTCACCGGCTTGCCCAGCCCCGGCGCGGCGGCCGCGGTGGCCAGCTTCGCGATCCTGTTCTACACGCTGCGGCAGGACGGCAGCTCGCTTTCCTTCATCGGCCTCGAGGCGATCGACATCGACAAGGTTGACAAAGTGATGCAGAACGTGTTGCCGTTCTTCGCCATGCTGACGGCCCTGTTGATGGTCTCGCGGATTCCCTACCCGCACGTCGTCAACCAGTTATTCAGCGGCCAGCGCAGTTTTGGCCACCTGGTGACGGTCGTCTTCGCCCTGTTGCTGGTGATGATCGTACGGGGGTACTCGGTCCCGTTGATCAGTGGTTTCTTCGTGTTCCAGGGACCGGTGCGCTACCTGTGGCAAGAGTACGTGCAGCGCAAACCGCATGAAGATCCGCTGTTTTGAAAAAGGCTCGGAACTTCGACCGTCCGAGACTTATCCATGTTCACCGGGATCGTCCAAACGCTCGCAACGGTTGCCGAGGTCCGCGTCGAGGCCCCAGGCAAGCGGTTATTGGTTTGCACACCCGAGGTGGCCGCGGCCGTCCGCACCGGCGACAGTGTGGCGGTCAACGGCTGCTGCCTCACCGTCGTCGAAATCGCCGGCGACACGTTGGCCTTCGAGGCCGGGCCTGAGACGCTCAGGCTCACCAACCTGGGCGAATTAGCGCGGGGTAGCCAGGTGAACGTCGAATCGTCGCTGCGCCTGGGCGACGCGCTGGGAGGGCACTTCGTCACGGGCCACGTCGATGGCGTCGGTACGCTGGACCAGCGCCACGACGACGGCGCCTGGACGACGATTTGGATCGCTTGTGCGGCGGCACTGACGCGGCAAATGGCATCGAAGGGATCCGTCGCCGTGGATGGTGTGAGCCTGACTTTGGTCGACGTCGAGTGCCAGCGATTCAGCCTGCAACTGATCCCGCACACCCTGGCCGTCACCACGCTCGGACACCGCCAGGTCGGCGACCGGGTGAATCTGGAAACCGACCTGCTGGCCAAGTACGTGGGGCGGCTGGTGGGGGGAAGAGGTGAGGAGGTGAGGAGGTGAGGAGCCCAAAGCCCAAAGCCCTGAACCCAAAGCCCAATGACCACTGACCACTGACCAATGACCAATGACAACTGACAAATGAACAATGACCAACCAGACCCAGTCGTTCCTGATGCGGCGTTTCGAGCAGGTGGGCATCCTGCCGAAGACGAAACACGGGCAGAACTTCCTGATCGACCTGAACCTGCTGCGGCTGTTGTTCGAGTCGGCCCAAATCGACCATCGCGACGTGGTGCTCGAAGTCGGCACCGGCACCGGTTCGCTCACGGCGCTCCTGGCCGAGGCGGCGGCGGCGGTCGTCAGCGTCGAGGTCGATCCGCAGATGCACCAGTTGGCCAGCGAGGAGCTGGTCGACTTCGACAATGTGACTCTCTTGTGCCAGGACGCGTTGAAAAACAAGAACACACTACACGCCACGCCGCTCGACGCGGTGCGCCGGCAAATCGAGGCGGTGCCCGGCCGGCGGTTCAAGCTGGCGGCCAACCTCCCGTTTCACATCGCAACGCCCGTCCTTTCGAACCTGCTGGCGTGCGAGTTGCCGCCGGCGACGATGACCGTCACGATCCAGAAGGAGCTGGCCGATCGGATCGTCGCCCGGCCTTCGACCAAGGACTACGGCGCACTGAGCGTTTGGGTCCAGTGCCAGTGCGAGGTGGAGCTGGTGCGGGTCATGCCGCCCACGGCGTTTTGGCCGCGTCCCAAGGTCCATTCGGCCATCGTCCAGCTCCGCGTCCGCGACGACTGGCGGCGACGAATTCCCGATCTGGCGATGTTCCACACTTTTGTGCGGGCCATGTTCTTCCACCGCCGCAAATTGCTGCGGAGTGTGCTCCGCAGCGCCTACAAGGACCGGCTGGGCAAGCCCGACGCCGACGAGATCTTGGCCAGTGTGGGCTTCGGCGAAACGACCCGCGCCGAAGAGCTGGACGTCGAGGCCCTGCTACGGCTCTGCGAAGCGGTGAGAGTACGGCTGGGAGGATGATGACGGGCAAGCCTTAGCTTGGCACCTTGAGTGGCACTGGGGTAGAATACCATTAAGCCTCTCGTGCGCTGTAGGGCGCGCGGGGTTCGTACAGAGAGGAGACCGCATGAGCACCACGGCCGTCGTCACCGTCGACGAGTACCACCGGATGATCGCCAGTGGATCGTTCGAGCCGCGAGAGAAGCACCGTGTCGAACTGATCCGGGGAGAAATCCTTCCAATGAGCCCCATCAGCCCGCTGCACAATGACGTCGTCGCCAAGCTCAACGAATGGAGCGTTTGTTCAGTTCCGCGCGCCGAGGCGAAGGTTTGGGTGCAAGGTTCGATTGGATTGCCCGCGCTGGCAAGCGAGCCCGAACCCGACGTGGTTTGGCTCAAGCGTCGGAGTTACGCCAAGAAGCTGCCGCTTCCCAAGGACGTGCTGTTGCTGATCGAGGTCGCTGAAACGAGCCTCGCCAAGGATCGCGATCTGAAGGGGCCGCTCTACGCGGGCGCCGCGATCGGTGAGTATTGGATCGTGAACCTGGTCGATCCATCGGTTGAGGTCTACCGCAATCCCGAGGGAACCTGTTATCAAATTCAACGAACCTTTCGGTGCGACCAAAGTGTCCGGTCGTTGGCGTTCCCCGACATCAGCTTGGACGTCGCGTCGCTGTTCGAATGATTCCGATTAGATGCCGACGGCGATGTCATTTTCCGGCAAACTTCAGATCTCGCGCAAGGCCGCGCCGCGCCGCCGCCGCCAAATGAGCAGCCCGACGCCGCCCAATCCCCAAAGCGCCAGGCTCGACGGTTCGGGGGTGACCAAACCGGAAACGCTTCCGCCGGCGCCGATCGTGGTATCAAGGCCCGGAAAAGGCGTGAATGGGAATGACGAAGGCGGCAAATCCGTGGCGTTCAATTGGTCGAGCGGGATGAGGGTATCGCTGATGAAGAATCCCGCGTCGGACAGCGTGATCGGACTTGACTCACTGTTGGAAACGGTGACCACATTATTGGCCGGGTTGAACGGCAGTTCGTACCATTCGCCCACGCCGGACGCTCCACCACTTAATGCCTCCTGCGCGTAAAGAACGACGAATTCAGAGGCGCCCGTCGCATTATCGGTCGCGGTGGTAGCCGGGAGCGCAAGTGTTGGAGGTGGAGTGATGGTTGACTGTTCTTGAATATCGATGCGAGGGATGCGGGGGATGGGCAGGCCTCCACCACCCATGCCGCCCCCACCCATGCCGCCCCCACCCATGATCCCGAAGCCCGACATGGGTGCCGGCGCGTTGGGGGTGACGACCATGTCGGTGTTGTTTCCATCGATGGTGATCGTGACAGTGTAGCCCGTGCCGTTGAGATTGAACGTGCTGCCAGGTGGGCCCGTAAGATGCCCCTCAAAAGAGATGGTGAACTGAGTTATCGCTACCGGGCGCGGCAGCGCTTCGAAGATTAGGTCGGCGATCGCTTGTTGAGGCGCGGTGATGATAAAAGCGCCGACGAGCGCGAGAATGCATCGGGGCAAACGCATGGCTCATCTCCTTTTACGCGAGAGGTGTGACGGGACAGATGAAAAAAACACCTTCGTCCGCGCCGAACTTAGTTTAGTCATCCAGTTGCGATCGATCAACCCATGCCGCGGCGATCCGAGCCTCGAAGCGGATCGTTGGGAAACAGCCGCTCCCGTGCGGCGTCGTCCAAGGGCGAAGCGTACTCGCTGATCTCGAAGACCTCGGCGAATTCGATCTCCTTCCCTCGTTCGGTGCCATAGCGGGCGATCAGCTCGGTCCGGTAGCGTTCGGCCTGGGGTCGCAACAACCCCCGGTACCAATCACCGAGCCAGCGCCGCCTGCCGGCTTCGTCGGCGGGCACCTCGCCGGCGACACCCCGGTTGAAGGGGAGCCATTCGAAGAATTGGGATTGGTGGCAAGCGAGCATGTCGATGATCGTTTCGACTCGCGGTCCCACGTCGATCACGACGTCGCCTGCCAGCGGAGTCGGCTTGGTGAAGCGGTCGGAGAGGTAGGCGACGATCGGATCGCGGCGCAGCTCGGGCGCGTCGGGGACGATCGCCGGCACGGTGACCAGGTACGATGCGTCGCGCACCACCTGGCCGACCGCCCGATGATCGGGATGATAATCGTTCGTGCGGTGGGTCAGGACCAGGTCGGGCGCGAATTCGCGGATCGCGCGGACCACCTGCCAACGCAGCTCGAGCGAGGGCTCGAGCCGCCCGTCGTGGTGCTCCCAGACCTCGGCCGCGCCGCCAATTCGCGCCGCGGCGGCTTCGGCTTCTCGGCGTCGCCGCGCCGCCAGCGCCGGGCCCGACATCGCGTGGTGTCCCGCGTCGCCGTTGGTAAGCGATACGAATTTGACCGCGTGACCCAATTCGGCGTGAATCGCCGCCAACCCGCCCGCGTGGAACTCGGCGTCGTCGGGATGGGCAACCAGAAACAGCAGGCGTGGCGGATGGTCATTGGTCATTGGTCACTTGTCAATCGTCATTAGAGCCTATCCCCAGGCCGTCGTTGGGGTACGGGCATCTCGCCGCGGGTATTGCGATTGGCTGTCAGCTTAGTGTGGCCGCCGGCCACTTTTCTTGCAATTCCCAATCACTGACCAAGGACGAAGGACAAGTGACGAATGACAAATCGCAATTGACCGATTATGATAGGTTCATCGCTCGCTCTGATACGGTGGGCGTCAGGCCATGTGAGTACCGTCGATGCGGATGCAATTCATCGAGATGTCGGGCAGGACCTTGGAACGGATCGTCCACGAGCGCGAAGTGCCCGCCGACCGGCTTCGCGCGCTGGGCATCACCGACGAAAGCCTGGTGCGCGTCAATCCTCAGGGCGACATCGAGCTGCGCCGGCCCGACCGCTGGGACGTGATCGGCGGTTTGTTGGGCGACTTTGCCGAAAGGGTCAAACGCGAAACGGGACTCGACTGGGCGTAACGGGGCCTATGGCTTTCCAGTTGGCCGGTGGCACGCCGCTTGCGGGTACGCTATAACGGCTTCGACGCCAAACGAGTCGCGGAAGTGCCTGCACACCTGGTGGTGGCCACGGTCTTCAAAATCGTCGGGCGGTGCGTGAACCGCGCCGCCGGTGGGTTCGATTCCCATGCACTTCCGCCATTTTTTAGGACTTCATCGGTTCGGCACGAACGCCAATGCCGCACGTTAAGAACAAGCAGGAGGACCACGCATGACGACCGTGACCATCGAAGAAGCTCAGGCCAAGTTACCCGAGTTGATCGAACGCCTGGCGACGGGTGAAGAACTGGTGATTACCCGGGACCAGCAACCTATCGCCCGCCTGCTGGCCGAGGGTATCCCGAAACGCAAACCTCGCAAAGCGGGTAGCGCCAAAGGGATGCTCACCATCCTGGCTGACGATGATGAACATCTGAAAGATTTTGCGGAGTACATGGAATGAGGCTATTCGCATCTGTCCGACGCCAAGCCGTATGACGACCGCCCCGCGCGCTCCCTCGACGTTCGACGCCGTCACCGCGGGCGACGCCCCTGCTCCGCGCGGAACGGCTTGTGCGAGCTGCGGCGCCCCGGTCGAGCCGGGCGACCGGTTTTGCAACGCCTGCGGCACGCCCCAGCCGCTTGCCGTGCGGCCGGCCGAGGTGCCCGCCGTCGGCGCGGCCACGAAGCGGTTCCAGTGCCGGAACTGCGGCGCCGAGACGGCCGTGCCGCTCGATACCCGTAGCTTCACGTGTCCCTTCTGCGATTCGAACTACGTCGTCGAACTGCCGCCGGCCGAGACGGGCCGCCAACCGCCGGAGTTCGTGATCGGTTTCGCGATCACGCCCCGACAGGCCTTGGACAAATTCCGCGGCTGGTTGAGTCAATCGAACTGGTTCCGGCCCGGCGACCTGGCCCGCTCCAGTGTCGAAGACAAGCTCAAAGGCGTATACCTGCCTTTTTGGTCGTTTTCGATGCTCGCCGAAAGCCACTGGACCGCCCAGATCGGTGAGTATTGGTACCGCACCGAGACCTACACCACCACCGAAAACGGCAAGACGGTGACCCACACCCGCACCGTGACCGAAACCGAATGGCGGGGCCTCTCCGGCAGGCACCACGAATATTACAACGGCTACCTGGTCTCCGGCAGCCGCGGGCTGGAGCAAGCCGGCGCGGAGCGGATCAAGCCCTTCCACCTGGCGGCACTCAAGCGCTACCAGCCCTCGTTCCTGGCCGGCTGGCTGAGCGAAGAATACTCGGTCGAGCGCGACGCGGCGCTGGCCACATGCAAACAGGAATTCGCCCGACGCGAACAGGCAGGGGTGGGCGCCATGCTGCCGGGCGACACGCATTCGCACGTGCAGGTAAACACCGAGTTCAGCCAGATCAATTCCGATCTCGTGCTGCTGCCGGTATATCTTCTCAGCTATCGCTACCGGGGCCGGCTGTTTCGCTTTCTGGTAAACGGCCAGACGGGCCGAGTTTCCGGCGACAAGCCACTTTCGACGAAGAGGATTCTGGTGGTCGTGTTCGGCGCGTTGGCGTTGATCGCCGCCATCGCTTTATTGGTGGCGCTTTTGTCCTCCCGATAGCCTGGTGTCATTTGTCATTGGTTCTTTCGAAATGCCCTGTTTGCCAGGCGATGCTCGACGAGGAGGACCTGTTCTGCGGCAACTGCGGCACCGAGGCGCCGCCCAGGCCGGACCAGAAGCGCGACGTATCGCGCACGGCGACGTACAACTTCGATTGTTCCGGCTGCGGCGCCTCGATGAGCTATGACGCCTCGGCAGGCCAGTTGCGTTGCCCGTTCTGCGGCTCCGAGCAGCTCGTCGCCCAGCCCGACGCGACGGTCCTCTCGCCCGAGCGGGTCGTGCCGTTCGTATTCACGCGCGATCAGGCGGTTTCGCGAATGCGGCTGTGGCTCGGACAGGGTTTTTGGCGGCCGGGCGATCTGAGGCGGCAGGCGATGGTCGTGACGATGACCGCGGTGTATGTCCCCTATTGGGTCTTTCGGGCCGAGACGTACACGTTTTGGACGGCCGATACCAGTCAGACGCCGCCCGGCGCATGCGCAAGCTGGTTTCCTCTGTTCGGCGAGCACCGCGGAGCGTACCAGGGGCTGCTGGTGGGCGCCAGTGGGGCGCTGGCGCCCAATGAAACCAGCGCCATCGCGCCTTTCGACCTGGCCCAGGGGGTCAAGCCCGAGGAGGTCGATCTCGATAACATCACCGTCGAGCAGTTTTCGGTGGGGCGGAAGTACGCGCGGCCGCTGGCGCGGGCGGGACTGGAAGAGCTGGAACGCGCCGCGTGCCGTCAACACGTGCCCGGCGACTGCCGGAACATGAAGGTCAACCTGCGGCTGTCGGGCTTGTCGAGCGAGCCGGTACTGCTGCCGGTCTGGATCATGGCCTACCGCTATCGAGATGCGGTGTTTCGGTTCCTGGTCAACGGCCAGACCGGCAAGGCCACCGGAAAGGCGCCTGTTTCGTACCAAAAGATCGCGGCGGCGATCGGTATCGCGCTCGCCGTATTGCTGGCGCTGGCCGTGTGCGGCGGTTTGATTTCGGCCGGACGCTGAGTGGACGCATGGACGATCGTCCCCCCGATCCGTGTCGTTAATTCTCAACGACCCGCCAAAAGCCTAGGATCGTCGTTTTGGGTTCTGTAGGGAACGCCCTCCGTGGCCTCCGTGGCGTTCCGTGTCCCGCCAGATGACGTCGCACCAGCTCTTCGGAACGCCACGGAGGGCGTTCCCTACAGAGAGCGTCTCATCTTCACATCCTAGGCTTTTGGCGGGTCGTCGTTAGTTCTGGTGCGTCCCGTCTTCCTTGTTCAAGTGCCGGCGCAGGTAACGTGCTCGCTCGATGTTCCGATCCGCCGTGTCGAGTTCCATGCCGCTGAGCTTCTGTAGATGGGCGGGCTGGGTGTAGATGAACAGCTTGTTCAACATGGGAATCTCCAGGTCGGCGATCAGCCCAAGGTTGACTCCCATCCGCACGCTCGACAGCAGGTGCATCGTCTCCTCTGAACTGATCGTCTGCGCCGTGCGGAGAATGCCGTAGGCCCGGCTCACCCGGTCGTGCAGGTTCTCCTGGCGCTCGCGAACCAGAACGTCACGCGCCTTGCGCTCGTATTCGATGATCGTCGGAACGACGTCGCCCACCTGCTTGACCAGCTCGCCCTCGGCACGGCCGAGCGTGATCTGGTTGCTGATCTGGTAGAAATCGCCCATCGCCTGCGAGCCCTCGCCATAAAGCCCGCGCACCGCAAGGCTAATTTTCTGCAACGACCGAAACAGCTTGTCGATCTGCCGCGTGATGACCAAGGCCGGCAGGTGCAGCATCACGCTCACCCGCATGCCGGTGCCGACGTTGGTGGGGCACGCGGTCAGGTAGCCCAGACGCTCGTTGAAGGCATAGGTCACCTGCGATTCCACCATGTCGTCGATCCGGTTGCTCTGTTCCCAGGCGCCCGACAGGTCGAGGCCGCTATGCATCACCTGGATGCGGAGGTGGTCCTCCTCGTTGATCATCAGGCTCACGCGTTCATTCGGGTCGATGGCCACGCCGCGGGCGCCCTCGCTCTCAGCGTGCTCTCGGCTGATGAGCTGCCGCTCGACCAGAAACTGCCGGTCGATGCCTGGCAGTTTGTTGACGTCGACATATTCCAACTCCGCCGACTGTACTTTAAGGATGCGGTCGCGAAGCGTGCGCTCGATCTCGGCGCGATCGGCGGCATTGGCCCGGCTAATGAAGGGGAAGTCGGCAAGATTGCGTGCCAGACGGATGCGGCTTGAGATCACGATGTCGGATTCGGGACCCGACCCGCGAAGCCACTCGCCGCTGCTACGTGCTAGGTCGTCGAATTCCACGGTATCAGCACGACCTTTCGATCTGTCGAATTTCGTCGCGCAAGCGCGAAGCCCGTTCGTAATCTTCGCCCTGAATCGCTTCCTTGATTTCACGCCGCAACCGGATGAGCTCGGTTTGCCGGTCCGTGTTCACCGGCGACCGCTGGGGACGCTTGCCCTTGTGCGCGCTCTCACCGTGGATATTCAAGATCAGCGGGTCGAGTTCCTTTTCGAAGCAGATGTAGTCGTGGGGGCAGCCGAGCCGCCCCTGGTTGCGGAACTCGAAGAACGTGATGCCGCAGATCGGGCAAACCTGTTGGTCGAGCCGAGCCAGCTCCTCGGCCGTGCCGCCTACTAGTTGCTGGGCCAGCGCTCCGGCCAGATTCGAGGCGGCCGAAGGCTCCGAGTCCGATTCGGTGAGGTACTCGCGGGCGTGCTCCTCGCAGAGGTGCAATTCCTGGGGTTTGCCGCCCGTCAATTCGGTGATATGGAAAGTGGCCGGCTTGTCGCACTGATGACACTTCATGGCAGCACCGCAATGGCGCGTTTAGGGCGCAGCACCTTCCCCAAGAGACGCTGCGCGAATTCTAACAGTGACCCCCACCATGTCAACGGCATGTCGGTTACGGGGGACGGGCAACAGGGGATAGGGAGGCAGGGAACAGGTACAGGGGGCAGGGGACAGGAGGACAGTTGCTGCGCAACAAGAAGGCATTGCCGATCCACCGCTGCCAGCCGGCGTGGCGCGGTTGCGAAGCCAGCTTCGGCCCGATCAATAATCCGCGCTTGGCCGCCCCCTGTTCCCCACGCCATGCCCCCTGTAACCTGTACCCTATAACCTGCACCCTGTTCCCACAAGAAGATGCGATACTTTCCCGATTTCGAGACCTTCCGGCGGTTGGCGCCGGGTGTGCAATTCGTTCCGGTCTACCGGCAGTTGGCCGGCGATTCACTCACGCCGGTGACAGCTTTCAAGAAGATCGACGACGGGTGCTGCGCCTGCTTGTTCGAAAGCGTGATTGGGGGCGAAAAGGTCGGCCGCTACAGTTTCCTCACCGCCGATCCCTTCCTCCTGATCGAGGCCCACGGTAAGCGAGTTTCGATCACGGATCTGTCCGCCAAGTCACCTGCGCCGCGGGAAGAGTTCGACGCGGCCGATCCGCTGGACGAGCTGAAGCGGCGCGTTTCGGCCTTGCGGGCGGCTGTCTTGCCTGAATTGCCCCCGTTTTGCTCAGGCGCCGTCGGTTACGCGGCGTACGACACGGTGCGCTACAGCGAGCACCTGCCTAAGGCCCCGTTCGACGATCGCAAGCTTGCCGATTTGGCTTTCGCCTTCTTCGATCGAATGGTGGTTTTCGACAATGTCCGCAAGACGATGATCGTCGTGGCGATGGCAAGGCCCAGGGACGACGAAATGAACTGGGCCGACGCTTACGCGGACGCCTGTCGCCGCGTCGACGAGCTGGTTTCGCGGTTGGCCGCTCCCGGCGGCGAACCACCGCCGGCCGACATCCATTTTCACGGCGATCCACGGATTGACTGCACCTCGAATTTTCAACAGGCCGATTTCGAGGCGGCGGTCGAAAAGTGCCTTGAATACATCCGCGCCGGCGACATCTTCCAGGTGGTCCTCAGCCAACGGCTGCAAACCACGATTCACGCCCCGCCGTTCGAAATTTACCGCACCCTGCGCGTGGTCAACCCCAGCCCGTTCATGTTTTACCTGCGTACGCCGCAAGCGACGCTGGTCGGCAGCTCGCCCGAAATCTTGGTCGAGGTGGTCGACGGCCGGGTGACCGTGCGGCCCCTGGCCGGCACACGTCCGCGCGGCGCGACCGACGACGACGACAAACGCCTGGAGGTGGAATTGCTGGCCGACCCAAAAGAGCGGGCCGAACATGTGATGCTCGTCGACCTGGGCCGCAACGACGTTGGGCGGGTCGCCCGGTACGGATCGGTGGCTGTCAGCGACGTCATGACCATCGAGCGTTACAGCCACGTGATGCATATCACGTCGAACGTCACCGGCCAACTCGCGCCCGGTCGCGACGCATTCGACGCTCTGCGCGCGTGCCTGCCCGCCGGCACCGTTTCAGGGGCCCCCAAGGTGAGGGCCATGCAGATCATCGACGAGCTTGAGCCCCACCGTCGGGGACCATACGCCGGCGCCGTGGGCTACGTCGATTTCAACGGCAACATGAACACTTGCATCGCTTTGCGGACGATCGTCGTGCAAGGGAACCAGGCATATGTCCAAGCGGGGGCGGGCATCGTCGCCGACAGCGTAGCGGCCAGCGAGTACCAGGAAACGCTGAACAAGGCGCGCGGGCTGTTAAAGGCCATTGAAATCACCGAATCACGGTTGGAGGAGACGGGGCCGCTGCCCACCAACGTAACTGA